>CETL01050649.1_pt1 | contig 13743 bp, 9 predicted proteins | sample 356371 | NCBI WGS metagenome assembly CETL01 (sample SAMEA2622518, study PRJEB7988) | marine metagenome | biome: marine biome (ENVO:00000447); feature: surface water layer (ENVO:00002042); material: "saline water (ENVO:00002010), including plankton (ENVO:xxxxxxxx)" | depth 5 m | reverse complement strand
AGTACGAGCAGCCCTGCGAGCAAAGTGCAAAAACACCCGTAGAATCTTATTATAGCTTAGTTGGTGATCTGCATGGCGTGCAGGGGGCAGCAGTTTGAGTCAGCTTGGCTCCACTTAATTTTCTTATTAATCTTTTTTAAGAATCATTAATCTTGTTCTTGAGAATCTTTTAATCAAGGGTCTCTTCGTAACAAACTTGTAAACATATTTATTTCTAATAGGGGATAATAAACCCAGTCCAACATCTTCTTTTATTTTGAAGCCAGTTGATTTTATTGCTTGTATAACTTCATTTGGTGAAATTGGCTCTAAAGGTCCTTCATTAAAACAAAGTACTGGTCTTAGATTTTTTGACTGCAAAAACTTCCAGCCTATTGCTTGCATACTATTACAATTCCAAAAAGACAATGAAATTATTCCATTAGGATTTAAATGTTTTTTTGCTTGTTCAAGAAAAGTTTTCAAACTAAGGTTCATATTTATTTTTTTATGGCAAATTATCAAATCATATTTACCATCTTCTGGAAAAATATTTTCGGAATAACCTGAAATATGAGTTTGTAAATTCTTAAACTCTTTCGGTAATACTCTTTTTATTCTCTTGGAAGCGAAATCAATAATATCTTCATAAACATCTGCAATAGTTAATGATGCTTCAGGGAACTTTTCTAAAATCCTTACTGAGGTATTACCACTAAATACTAAACATTCATAAATATTCTTTACATCAATTTTGTTTTTTATTGAGAAATTATTTGTAAGTTTTGCTTCTTCTTCAACTTCATCGGCTCCCCATGCACAATCAAAATCATGTCTAGAAGGAGATGTTGCTCTAATTCCTAATGATCGATAATTAATTAAACTATTTTCATCCCATTCTTTAATATCTGAGGGGCGTTTTCTACCAGAAAGTTTATTACTAAAAGTTCCCATATGCAGAACTGTTTCAATTCTTCTTCTTTGGGGTGGCGATGGAATCATTACTGGATATCCAATACAAACAGCTGAGATTATTGTTTGATTTTTTGGAATATTTAAAATTCTCCTTACTATCTTAGGATCACCACAAGCCTCAACCCATACCGTTCCCAATCCCATAGATGAGGCACAAAGTGATAAATTTTGTATTGCTGCCGATGCTGATTGAATATTAGCTAAACCCTCTTTTGTAACATTTGACGGATAAGTTACATATAAAGAACAAGGTGCTCTTTTAATATTGGGTTGAGCTCCTGCTTGATTAACGAGTTTATCTTTAATATCTTCTTCACTTACATATATAAACTCCCACATCTGCTTATTGCATGCAGATGGAGCCCATGTAGCTGCATCAACAAGTAGTTTGATATCTTCGCCAGAGACAGGTGTTTTTTTAAAATGTCTTATACTTCTTCTTGATTTAATTATTTTTAAAAGAGTTTTAAGATTGTCTAGATTTACTAAATTATCTTCAGACATAATAAATTAAATCAACGGTCTCTCAATGAAGACCATAAAGTTGAATCTTTTTTAAGTTTATCACAAGAATATGCTTGAATTGAAAGTAAAAGTTTTAGAAATAATGAGGTATATCTTGTAGAGACATAATCGGAACATTTTCTTTTACTAAAAAAATAATATGTAGAATAACCTAAATTTGTTTTATGAAATTTGATCTGAGCATTTGCAATGATCTTTGCTTTTTCGAAATAAAATACCTTCTTACTAAGATAAGAAAACTTTACTAATGAAACCGCAAAATCTGTATTACTATCAAAAAAAGAAACATCCGAATTCTTATTCTCTTTAATTAATTTAGTTTCTTCATCTTGCCAATTTAATGTTTCCATAATTACCAATTCGGCCTGATCTAGTAAATAAGAATCTTTAGTAGCTAAATAACCATTAATTAAGCAATCAACTAATGCATAATTTTTAAGATTTGTTGTAATCTTTTTTGATTTATAATCCCATGAAAAAGGGGTAGATTGATATTCCTTTCTTAGTTTTACAATTGAATTTACCCACTTATAATAAAAATCAAGATAATCATTATCTTGCGTGCATTTATAAATAGCAAGTAATGATTCAGCAAAACTAGAATTATTTTTAGCCAGTATAAATTTACTCATTAATTTCTTATAAGTAAATTTAGACATAAAGCCATCTACCTGTGTAATAGAGGGGACAACCCCATATTTTTTGAACATAGATGACTCTAAAGAAGCGTTCAAAATTATCTTTGCCTTATTTATATATTTTTTTTCTTTAGTTAAATCAAAAAGTTCACAGTATAGTTCTGAAAAAAAATCATTATTACTATCTACGATTTTATGGCAATTACCAGAATTAATATTTTTTGCATAATATAACCAACCATTTTCTCCAAGGAAAGATTTTTCTAAATATTGTGCAGTATCTATAGCAAAATTTAAGGTGTTATAACTTTTATCTATGAGATGAATAAGAATTAAGCCAAATAAAAAATCTGAATAGGAAAAAGCCATCGACACTTCATAACCTAGTTTAAAAAATAATTTCTTTAAGTATTTATTTTGGGAAAATTTCCTAAAATAATGAGGGACAGATGAACCAATTAAGGGATTTTTCTTGAAAGATATTTTAGTAAGTTCAATTTGGTTTTCAATATAGTTTCTGGATGCCCCTGACAAAATCAAAAAAGGTAAATAATCCCCTAAATCTGCATAAGCAATTAATTTTGATTCTAATGGTTCTCTTGTACTAATCTTATAAGTATGAGGGGGAATATCATTATTTGTGGAATATATATTTTCATATAGATTATTTATAAATAATATTTCTTTTGAGTACATAAATAAAGAACAATTTTTTTATTTATTTTACTTTAAAATTCTTGAAAAATTAAAAAATACATTTTTTCTTAGAAAAACATTTAGATAAATTTATGATGAAACTAATTTGAAAATAAACTTCCATTTCAAAGAATATTAAGAAGAAATCTCAACAGTTGAAAAAGCAATTTCTTATTTTAACTAACTAAATTGCAAAATTAATATTGTTTATATATCTTAAAAAGGCTTTTTAAAAAAGCCAAAAAATAATTTACAAGAAGCATATTATTAAGATCACGATTTCAAAATTAATCTAAAAAGTATAATTGCAAAAAATAAAATTATTAATTTGATTGATTTGATCAAATTACTAATTTACAAAAAGGGTGAAAACAATACTTTGCTAAAAATGGGTTTCATGTCCACCATATAGGTTATAAAAATCTTGCTCATGAAATTAAACACCCTTAAAAAGAATTATATAGAGATTAAGACTTGAGTAACTTAAAAAAAAATATAATATCTGCATTCTTTAAAATTAACCATTTTCTACTTTTACTAAAATATTTAATTATGACCCACAAAAATTCTTAAATAATTTTTTATCACGATAATTCTGATAATAAGGAAAAAGACTTTAATCTTTTTTTTTAAATTTGTATAAATAAACTAAAATTAATTCCTTATTCTCCCATTATAAAAATATAAAATTACAAGGTCATAATTTCTGTTCCTTAAGTTTTAGATACCAATTGCAAGCATGTTTTACTATGATATCTATGTCTTTGATTTTGGGTTCCCAGCCTAAATATTCTTTAGCCTTTTTATAATCAGCAATTAATATAGGAGGGTCGCCAATCCTTCGTGCATCTTCAACATAATTAATTGATCTACCAGTAATTTTCTCCACTGAATTAATAATCTCTCTTACAGAAACGCCTTTACCATTTCCAAGGTTAAAAATTCTTTGATTAATATATTCTTCGTTATCTTTTCTAAATTTTCCTTCTAATAATTTTTCTAGTCCCATAACATGAGCTTCAGCCAGATCAGCAACGTGAATATAGTCTCTTATACAAGTTCCATCTTTTGTATCATAATCTGTGCCAAAAATCTTAAGATTATCAATTTCATCAAATGCAGCCATTATTGCTAGAGGAATTAAGTGCGTTTCAGGCTCATGTAGTTCACCAAGAGAAGTATCAGGTGAAGCTCCTGCAGCATTAAAATATCTAAAAATGAGGAATTCAAAATTATAAGCTTTATTTAAATCACTTAATATATTTTCAACTATTAATTTAGATCTCCCATATGGATTAATTGGATTAGGAGATGAGATTTCTTTAATAGGAATTCCTTTTGGATTTCCATAAATTGCACATGTACTTGAAAAAACTAAGGGTATTTTATTGTTTGAAGTACTATTTTTTGATGGGCATAATACATCAAGAAAATTAATAGTTTCTATAACATTATTTTGATAATATTTTATTGGTTTTTGAACAGATTCACCAACATAGGTGAACGCAGCAAAATGTAATACTCCCTCAATAACCTTATTTTCATGAACTGTATTTTGTAATTTTTTGTGTGTGCCATTTACTATCTTAGAAATTATATCTTTATCTCCAATGGAGCAATTTATGAAAGGTGTTTTTAAAACTTTATCCACAACAAATTTATGGCCATATACAAGGTTGTCAACAATTACTGGTTCATGACCTTTTTCAATTAAAGCTTTAACAGCGTGGGATCCTATATATCCTGCTCCTCCAGTAACAAGAACTCTCACCTCAAAATCCCAACTCCTAATTTCCAAACATTAATATTTGCTTTCAGACATTGAACATCATCAATACAATTTCTGGTATCGAAAACCCATGATGGTTTTCTCATAAGTTTACTTATAGTATCCCAATTTATATTTTTGAACAGGGGCCAATCAGTAATTAATACAATAGCATCAGCATTTACAGCTACCTCATCAATAGACTCACAGACTGTAATTTTCTCGTTAGAAAATTTACTTTCATCTTGGGATATAGAAGTATTAGTTAATTCTAAATTAATAGTTTCCATGCTCACTTTGGGATCATAAATTGACAATTCTGCGCCTTCTTCTAATAAGTCTTTACATATTTTTATTGCTGGTGACTGCCTCGTATCATTAGTGTTGGCTTTGAAAGAAAAGCCTAAAATACCAATTTTCTTTTCAGCTAGAGTACCAAAAAGATTTTGTATTATCAAATGTGAAATTCTTTTTTGTTGCCAATCATTTAATAAGATAACTTGTTCCCAATAATTTGAGACTTCATCTAATCCATAAAAAGAACATAAGTAAACTAAATTTAAAATATCCTTTTTAAAACAACTCCCTCCAAAACCAGGGCCCGAGCTAAGAAATTTACTACCTATCCTCGAATCAGTTCCTATTGCATTAGATACTTCATTAATATTAGCCCCAGTGACTTCACAAAAAGCTGACATTGAATTTATGGATGAAATTCTCTGTGCCAAAAATGCGTTAGCTGCAAGTTTAGATAATTCTGAACTCCATAAATTTGTTTTTATTATTTTATCTTTTTGAATCCAATTTTCATAAATGCTAGACAATGCCTCAATTGAGTCATCATCATCTCCACCGATAAGGACCCGATCAGGATTTTCTAAATCATTAATAGCTGTACCTTCAGCTAAAAATTCGGGATTTGATAGAACTGAAAATTTTCGATCAATTTGAATATCATTTTTTATAGTTTGCGACGAAAAAAGTATAGACTTTATTGTTTCTGCAGTTTTTACAGGTAATGTACTTTTCTCAACAACAATAGTAAATCCCCTTGCTTCTTCTGCTACTAATCTTGCTGATGCCTCAATAAATTTCAGATCACTAGCTTTGCCTGCTCCTAATCCAGATATTTTAATTGGAGTATTAACTGATAAAAAAATCATGTCTGCTTCACTAATTGATTTTTTAATTTCAGTTGAGAAAAATAAATTTTTTCCCCTTGTCCTAGCAATTATTTGATCTAATCCGGGCTCAAAAATTGGTAGTTTTTTAAAATCATCGTCATTCCATGCAGAAATCCTATCCTTATTTATATCAACAACTGTAAATTGAATATTTTTGCAGTTATCAGCGAAAACAGCCATTGAGGGACCTCCAACATATCCTGCCCCAATACAACAAACTTTTTTAATTGATCCAGTTAGCATAAAAAATATTATATTATCTTATATTTGCTTGTTCCTAATAAAAAATTTTTTTTAATTAAAAAATTAATAAAGATAAAAATGAACATGCTTTTATCTAGGTTTTTAATTTTTGAAATATTCGATTGTCAAATCAAGCCCATCCTCAATATTAACAATTGGTTCCCAATTTAATATTTTTTTTATTAATTTGATTTCAGGTCTCCTTTTTTTGGGATCATCTTCTGGCAGTTTTAGGTACTCAAACTCCAGATTTGAATTTACTTTACTTTTAATAATATTTGCAAGTTTTAAAATTGAAAACTCATTAGGACTTCCCAAGTTTAGAGGTTTTTTATAATTATTATTCATCACCAAAATAAGTCCTTTTATAATATCACTTACATAACAAAGAGATCTTGTTTGACTACCGTCGCCATAAATAGTTATTTTTTTATTGGCTAGAGCTTGGGAAATAAAATTGCTAACAACTCTTCCATCATCCTGCAACATTCTTGGTCCGAAAGTATTAAATAATCTAACGATCCTAATATCAACATCGTACATATTTTGAAATTCTGAAAATAAAGTTTCAGAGATCCTTTTCCCTTCTATGTAACATGCTCTTTTACTAGTTGTGCTCGAATAACCTTTAAAATCTTCAGTCTGAGGATGTATTAGTGGATCACCATATATTTCACTGGAACTTGCTAAAAGTATTTTAGCTTTTGACTTCTTCGCTAAATTTAAAACATTATTAGTTCCAATAAAGCAAGTTTGCAAGGTCTTAATTGGATCAATTTGATATTTTTTTGGTGAGGCAGGACATGCTAAATGCCAGATTTTATCAATTTTCTCATAGAAGGGATCCAATATATCTTGTTTTAAAATTTGAAGATTCTTATTAAGCTTTAGATGCTCTAAATTTTTTTCATTTCCTGTTGAAAAGTTATCTAAACAAATTACATTTTCCCCATTTTCTAATAATTTATCTACTAAGTGTGAGCCTATAAATCCAGCTCCACCAGTAACAAGATTTATTGAATTCACTTTACTTTTATAAACACTGTAACAAAATTAAAAAAATTGTTTAACACGTGAAATTTATAGACCAATATACTTTTTAAAGGATTGATATTCTTTAAATAAATATATATTATTAATATTTCATTAATGATTTGTCACAGAAGATCAATAACTTACGAACTTAAAGTATTTTTTAATAAAAAGTAATTTATTAAAAATTTGAAAAAGCTTTCTATATCTTTTATTCTACCTTGTCTTAATGAAGCTAAGAATTTAAAATCAACAATCAATACATGTATTTTTGAAGCGAAAAAAATTAAGTCCAATTATGAGATTTTGGTAGTTGATAATGGTTCAACTGACAATTCAATTGAAATTGCTAGCCAACTAGGTGCAGTTGTAATTTCTGAGTCTTCAAGGGGTTATGGGAGTGCTATTAGAGCAGGGCTGGAAAAGGCGAATAATGATATATCGGTGATATTAGATGCAGATTCAACCTATGATCCATCATGTTTAAAAAGTATCTTAGAAAAATTTGAGAAGGAAAATGTTGACTTAGTAATAGGCAATAGATGGGGCTATGGAATTGAAAAAGGTGCAATGCCTTTTCTTCATAAATATTTAGGTAACCCAGTCCTTTCCATGATTGGGAGATATTTATTTAATTTAAAAATTAATGATTTCCACTGTGGTTTAAGAGCAATAAAAACATCAGTCGCTAAAGAATTGCCTTTTAGCGTTAAGGGCATGGAATTTGCTACAGAAATGATTGCCTTATCTTCAATATATAAATATAAAATAACTCAAATCCCTACACGATTATTAAAACCAAAATTCAAAAGAAAAGCTCACTTAAAAACATGGTCTGATGGATGGAGGCATCTGTCATACATGATTTCTATGTCTCCCAAAAAATCATTTCTTTACCCTGGAATATTTATACAAATAATTTCAATTATTTTTTTAATAAGATTTATAGTAGTTGATAATATTTATAGTCTCTTTAGCGGTATAAATACCTTTTTAATAAGTTTCTTTCTAAGTTTGATCTCTTTTGTCTTAACTAAAGAGTATTTAGAAACTAAGCATTTAATGAATCTAAAATTAAAGCCCAAAGATAATAAAACACAAAAAAGTTCTTTTAGATTTTTTAAATCATTCACAAAACTATCTTTTCTAAATTTTATTATTCTTTTAATATCTATCCCAGTAGTTATAATAATATCCTTCAACAAAGGTATAGTTTTTCAACAAACATATTTTTATCTAACTATGTATTTAATTTCTAATCTAATATTCATTTTTTTACAATTAAATCTTTTATCCTTAAGGCTTCATCTATTTGATCTTTAATAATTCCATATTTATCTTTTAAGCATTATTAAGATACTAATGCCATGAAAGATTAAATTTTTATCAAGTTTTAACTTCTTCATTTTATTTACAAACTTATTATGTTTTTATTGAAAGTTTTTATGCTTTTTGGGATGAAATTCAATAAACAAAATTCTAATATTTTTGTTTTTAGCTAAATCAATCAAATCATCATTAATTTGATATTCATCCACTTTGATATGAAATTTAGAGTAATTGGGATAATTTGTAAGTTTTCGCAAAATTGGTTTTTTGTAGTTTCCATATCAAAAAAAAGCATCTTCTAAATTTTTTTTATTTACTAAAGATGACATTTGAGAATACTTCAACAACTTTTCCTTATCAAGATTTGATGAAACTTCCTTATTAAGATGAAGCTTTTTAAAAACAACTTTATTGGAGATATCAACATTAAATAATTAAATAATTTTATATTTTTAATTCCTTTTAAATTTTTTGATAACTCTTTATTAGCGATAGGATAAGGCTCAATTGAATAAATATTTTTTGCACCTCTTAACCAAAAATAAAGGATAAATCTTCAATATTGGCTCAAATATCAATACAAAAATCTCCCTATTTCTTTACAAAATATAAGTACCTAAATGAACTATTTAAAAGTAGTCTAAGTGCTCTTAGGTGTTCATATCATCAAAGTTTGAAAGGGAACTTTCAAGACTGTTTTTAAAAAAAGAATTTAATTATGAAAATATAAATATCAAAGTAATATTTTAATAAACATAGATTTGATTCTTTCTTTTTTATGAATAAATTAAATTTACTTAAAAAGATTTAAAAAAATAATATTGTAATTTAATGATTTGTTATGAAATATAAAAATTAGTAATTAAATTATTGAATACTTGTTTATTTTTTATTTTTGAAATAAAGTGGTTTATGGCGTTTTTACATGATGAATAAAAATCTAATAATAAAACTTAATATGCGCTTATTGCCAATAATTTATTTTGCCACATTTTTAATTTTCCCAGTATATTCTTTACCACTTAAAACTATTTCTATTGGGGAACCTTTTTCAGAAGACCAAAAAGAACAGAATCTTGAATATTTTGATTATCTTAAAAAAAATAAGACTTCCATAACAAGCAGTTATCTATTAGGAAAAGGCGACATAATTAATTTAACTTTTTTTGGGGTTGATATTTTTGATGGAAATTACGCAATAAATACTGATGGGTATCTAAATCTTCCTGAGATTGGCTCAATTAGAGCTGAAGGTTATTCCGTTCAAGAATTTAGTAAATTATTAGTTGAAAAATATAAAGATACTATTAAAAATCCCAAAATAAATATAAATATTGCTTACTACAGGCCTGTAAGTATTTTTATTAATGGGGAAGTAAAAACACCCGGTCTTTATGATTTTGATCCTAATAAAGCTAGTGATTTCAATTCTCTTGGAATTAAGGGCATTTCAAGTACAACAGCCAGAGTTGAAGATCTTAGAGGAACTACAATAATTAATACACCTCCTAGATTATTTGATGTAATTAAAAGAGCAAAAGGTGTTTCAAACTATGCGAATTTATCTGAAATCAATATTGTTAGAAATAATTCTATTTTGCAAGGAGGAGGAAGAATTAAAGCAAAGGTAAACTTTCTTAAGTTAATCAAAGAAGGGGATCAGACCCAAAATATTGTTTTACATGATGGGGATTACATCGAAGTTCCAAGAGGTTCGAAAATGATAAAGGAACAAGTTTTAAGTATTAATAAATCCAACTTGAGTCCAGATTCAATAACTATTTATATAACTGGTAATGTAGTCAATCCTGGATCGATAGAATTACCGCAAGGATCAAGTTTAGTTCAAGCAGTAGGTTCAAGCGGCGGAAAAAAAATGTTTACGGGAAACGTTGAGTTTTTAAGATTTAATGATGATGGGACAACTATCAAAAAGGCATTTAAATATAACGGATCAGCTCCAATAAATAGCGATAAAAATCCAATATTGATGAGCGGTGATATTATAAACGTAAGAAAAACAATACTTGGTTCAACGAGTGCATTTATCTCTGAAATTGGAAGTCCTATATTTGGTGGTTACGGACTTTACCGTTTAATTCAAGATTAATTAAGATGGAAAATAAAAATCAAGAACCTGCTATCAATTCTTCCTACTCGGACGGGGAAATTGACTTAAAGATATTAACTAGATTATTTAAAAGAAATTGGATATTCATATCTACTTTTATAATTTTGGGATCCACTATTGGCCTATTCAGATCTTATTCGAAAGTTTCAGTATGGAAAGGTACTTTTGAAATTGTTGTTGATGGTGATAAAAAAAATGCCGCTTTAGGTCCTTTTTCTGGAGCGAATGATACTTTACAAAATATTATGGTTCCCAATCTTCTTAGTAAGAGTATAAGTGATAACAAAACACAAGAAGAGATTTTGAATAGCCCTTATGTTCTTAAGCCAGTATTTAATTATGTCAAAAACGAATATAAAAATAGAGGAGAAAACATTGATAAACTAACTTTTAAAGATTGGAGTCAAAAGAAATTATCTACAGAATTCAAACAAAATACAAATGTTTTGAAAGTGAGCTTCAAAGATAAAGACAAAAAATTTATTTTGAACACTTTAAATTTAGTTTCTAGAAGGTATCAAATTTATTCAAAAAATACTAAACAGAAAGGTTTAAAAAAAGCTTTAAATTATCTTTTGGCAGAAAAAGATATCCTCACGGCAAGAACTCAGAAATCATTAAGAGAATTTAATGAATTCTCCATAAAAAATGGCTTAAGCGATATTGATGGCTTTGCTGGATTAAAAGACAAAGACAGTACACCAATAATTGGATCTGGTTTAAATCAATTATCTGTTGGAGGAGATTATTCAAACTTAAACGCCTCAGTAACTCAGGGAGATTCAGAAGCAGCACTAAGATTTTCTAGGCAATTCAGCTTATTAGAAGAATATGAAACTTTACTTTTAAGTTTATCATCTAAGATAAAACCAGATTCACAAATCATAGTAGATTTGAATTCAAAAATTGATAATTTAAGAGAGTCATTAAAAAGACCAAGTGAGATCCTAATTGAATATAGAAATTTAAAAAGATTAGCAAGAAGAAATGAATCTCTCCTCTCTAATATCGAAGATAATATTTCAGTTTTAAGTATTCAAATTAAGCAACAACCTGATCCGTATTTAACAATTTCAGATGCATTTATTGATGATGCCAGAGTTTCTCCTAACAGGAAAACAGATTTAGCTAAAGCTTTCTTATTTTCAACCTTTATTGCTTTTTTAATAGCATATTTTAGGGAAAGAAAATTAAATAAAATTTATGAATTTGATACCTTTAAAGAAAAGATTAAATTTAATTACCTAGATAATATTAATTATGATGATACTTATATAAACACACTCTTTATCAAGAACATATCCAAAGATGGATTGAAATCAAAAATTGGAGTTATTGATATATCTGATAATTTCTTGAATTATGAAAAAAAGAGTATTTCACAAAAGACAATATTTAATGAAGATAAAGATTTATTAGAGATTAAAGATTATAAAAGTGACAATATTCAAAAATGCAACTCCATAATCCTAATTGTAGAGCCTGGAAAGGTATCTTTAAAAAATCTTGATTTAATAAATAAATACCTTTATTCATATTCAAATAAAATAATAGGTTGGATCTTTGTCAATTAACTATATTAATACTATTTTGAAAAGTAAAAATCTTAAAAATTTTCTTAAACTTAAGCTAATCATAATAAGTTTATTTTTAATTCCAAGTTACGGTAATGAAAATAAAAAAAATTTAGATAATAACACCCCATTATTAACCAACTTAACTTGGGAAAAAGAATATATTGATCAGACACCCTCAGAAATAAAATGGGAAAAATATGAATCTGAAAACTATATACCAAAAAAAATTACACGTTTAAAAAAAGATAATAAGGCTATTTATTCGCTTAACAGATCAATTGTTTTTACCAATACTATAGGTCCAGATATTAGTTGGTTAGTGCCGCCAGGATTTAAATGGAATAAAAAGTATAAATTTGATAATTCTCTAAGAGGTTATAGTAGAAGAAAAAAAGGAGAAAGCTTCTTTGGTTGGAATGGGGGCGATGCCGTTGGCCAATTCTATTATCATTTTTTACATACTGAAAAAATAGGCTTTGGATTAAATATGGGTGTAAGAAGCGTTTATTCTGGAAACTTAAGTGGAGGATCAAGCGCAATTGGGGAAGGTTTATCAGCAGGTTTTAGAGTTGACTATAAAAAATCTCCAGATTCAGGGGTAGCATTTGGTGCAGAGCAACTTTTACATTTTGATGGACTCACTGATACTGGAAGAGATATATACTTAACTGCTTCAAAAGCTTATTGGAAAGATAATATGTATGGGGTTTTTCCTATAAATGTATTTACTGGAGGAATAGCCACAGGGAAAATGGCTGAAGGTAATGTAAAAGGATTGTGCAGTGATTTATTAGGAGGTTCAGGTACGGAAATAGAACACCAAAGACGTTTGTGTTGGGCTCCAGTATTTTCTATAGCAAGAGTCCATAATGAAAGCTTTTCAACATTTTTTGAGTACAATAGCAAATATTTAATGTTGGGAAATTCTATTGCGCCTTTTGATGAATTAGCAGTCAGAGGAACTTTTGGAGTAATATTTGCTGATCACATTAATAATTACCAATTAAAGGGATTTGAAGATCTTACATGGGTATTCAGAATGAGTTTAGGATTTTAAGATTTTTAAAATTACATATCTTATATTTTTCTCCATACTGCTAATAACTTTCCTTGAATTTGCACTTGATCAGGATTTAAAACAATTGGTTCATATAAAGGGTTTGCCGCTTCAAGGCTAATATGACTTCCTCTTTTGATAAAGTATTTCAATGTTGTTCCCATACCAGGAACAAGTGCACTAACAATGTCACCATTTCTAATAGAGAAAATATCTTTAATTGGTTCCATTAAGACCATATCTCCATCCGCTATTTGAGCATCTATCATAGAATCTCCATTAACACATAGAGCAAACACATCTTTTTTATCTAAGACATCTGATATATCAAGATTTTCGCTAACATCACTAAAAGTTTCTATTAGACCTCCCGCAGCAACAGAACCAAGGATTGGTACTCCTTTAAAAATATCTTCAACAACTTGAAGTGTTCTGGCTTTACCTTCTTGCCATGATATATATCCCTTATCTTGGAGATGCTTTAAACGACTTTGTATTGGAGCAGGAGATTTTAGCCCCATAGCCTGCATCATCTGTCTGATCGACGGGCTATGATGAAAAGTTTTCATATAATCTTTTATCCATCCATAAAGCTCATTTTGAGCCTGA
>CETL01134228.1_pt1 | contig 13797 bp, 8 predicted proteins | sample 356371 | NCBI WGS metagenome assembly CETL01 (sample SAMEA2622518, study PRJEB7988) | marine metagenome | biome: marine biome (ENVO:00000447); feature: surface water layer (ENVO:00002042); material: "saline water (ENVO:00002010), including plankton (ENVO:xxxxxxxx)" | depth 5 m | reverse complement strand
GTCAGATTTTTTCTGTATGGGAAACTTGTTTTTCGCTCTGACCAATAAGAGCGTTGAACGCCCTAAAACGGTACTTGCATGCGTCCTCCTGACGCTGCTAATATTATCTTCCGGGGGAATGTATCTCAGGTTTGATAACAGTGAAGATGGGTTTTTCCCTGATAATGCCACAGTCGACCTGCTCAATGAAATCGAGGAAGAATACCAAGCATCTGTTGACTTTATCAGAGTCATTGATGATGTAAACCAAGGTGCTCTTCAGGAGACCGAAACCTGGGAACAACTAGCCCTCATCGAGGCGGAGTTATTGCAGGATGCGAAATTCCTCCCATACCAATATCCACTTTTTGGCAGTCAGCCAAATTCAGGAATGGCAAGCAGTGTAATCCAATGGGCCACCCTACAGGATGTGGAAAATTCACAGATTTGGCGGGCAAGCCTTACTCAATCGATTGAGATAGTCAAGCATGCTAATAATTCAGAACTCACCGAATCGTTAACGATTCTCCAAGCAAATCTCGACACTATCCCATCCTTTCAACCAGTAACGGCTGAACGGCTCACTCAGTGGAACTTTAGTGGCACAGAATCATGGCAGGGGCGATTAGATTCGGGCGCAAATATAGCTAATGAGTTAAATTTGCTAATCAATGAGCTAAATCAACTCGTGACCAGTACCAACAATCGGTCGATTGACCAAATCAGCCAAATCTTAGCAATAACCGGACCGATAATCGGGCAGTTAAATGTCCTTAACGGGTTACAAGAGATTGATTTCAAATCCTCTATTTTGTCAAACATGCCGGCGAGTGAACGGGCAGACCCTTGGAATATGACTGGCCCAATAATCACTACACTGGTCATCAGTAATGATCCGGTTGTCTACGGTCGTGATGCCAGCCAATTTGATAGCGTGCAAAATGACATTGACCGTTGGTCAGGTGAGTTATTGAGTAGAATCCAAGGTGCAACAGATGACAACGAGATTCGAACATTTTCCTTTGCTCAGTTTGGCGTTGGCTCAACTGCAACATTGGGTAAGGAAATCGGCATTTTAACCAGTTCAGCATTTTTCCTTCTAGCGTTAATCCTGTGGTTTAATTTCCGCAGCAAACGAGAAACAGCCTACGTGATGGTTCTGACCATCGCCGCAATTGCTGCAACATACGGCGTGTCTGGATGGTTAGAATTCGCAGGTGTTAGTATGGTGTTCAATGCAGCAATGAATTCCATACCAGTTCTGCTATTGGCTATAGGAGTTGATTACGGCTTACATGTCGTATTACGGATTCGTGAGGAACTAAAGAACTCAGATATTGAAAAAACGGCTCCAACCCTGCGGGATTTTCCCATTGAGGCCCGACGGCTTGCTATTCAGCGTGGGACAATATTCACTTCAATTGCCCTTCTGATTGCTATTTTTACCGATATGGTAGGATTCCTATCATTCCGGTTTTCAGCTTTGTCCTTCCTCCAAGTGTTCGGTACAGTAATCGCAATTGGTTTGTTCTTGATTTACTTGCTAAGTATATCTGCGCTTCCTGCTCTGATGACTCTAATTCCACCCAAGCGCATACCAATCGACAAGGCTAGTAAAATTGAGATTGGCCCGATAGCCAAGGGCCTAGGTAAGCTCTCAATGCAACCAGTTAGGGTGGGGGTCATTGCCGTAGTGCTACTTATTCCGATGTTTATTGGCTTCCAACAGTTGGAGGTAGGATTTGAGCAGCGAGACCAGTTTGACCCCAACATTGAGGTGGTTAGTGATTTCATAATGTTATCAGATGAATTCCAGAGCAGTCGCTCACCGCTATATGTTGTCTACAATGGTAATATTCTCAGTAGTGAGGGAAGGGAATCGTGGAACATGACAATGGATGCAATCGCTGCCAGTCCAGATGTGACAGGTGTTCCTAACGGACTGTGGGACCTTATCCAAGAAGCAAGAATTCAGTATAGAACGCTTGACAATATAATGCTCAACATCGATAGTGGAGATGTACAAGCTTGGACCGACTTAGCAGATTGGTTACTAACCAATGAGACGGGGAGACAAATCAGTAGCGCTTTATTGCATTCTAACGGTGAGCAAACACTGATCTCATTCCAGGCTACAACCCTTGATTGGCAAGCAACGGTCGATCTTAATAATAGAATTGAGCAGATTCTTTCCGACGTTGAGCAGGAAATCCCTGATGATGGAGATTTGCGCGTTAGCGGACGTAGCCTGATTAATGCTCAGACGACATCCGATGTTGCTGCCTCCTCAATACAGTCCACTGCATTGGTGGCGATTGTAATCTTGGTTATGTTAGTGTCCATACACTCCTACCGTCAGCGTAATGTTGGGCAAGGGCTAGCGAGGGGTGTCGTTTCGTGGATACCGCTGATGATGGTAGTATGCTGGGTATATGGCATAATGGGTTTTACCGGGTATAACATCAATCCTCAGACGGTTACTATTGGTGCGCTTTCTTTGGGCCTTGGTGTGGACTATGCCGTACATTTTACGACCCGGTTAGAAGAGGAAGTCCAACACAATCCACGTGGTAATCAACAGGAATGGGTTGAGAAGGCATCGGCCACAACCGGAAGGGCAATGTTTGGTGCAGCATTGACAACAGCCGGCGGCTTTGCTGTGCTGAATCTATCTGCTTTACTCCCCTTACGACTGTTTGGACAAGCATTCGTGGTCGCGATCACTCTTGCTTTGTTGTCCAGCCTGATATTACTCCCAGCATTTTACACGAAGTTCCTAGCAATGGATGCAGAGAAATACTTGGAGGAGGAATAATTATGCAAATTGAAATTATGATGTTTTGGCTATCGTCGCTGTATATCGGACCAATATGGGTGCTAATGTGGTTCGCCCCTAAGCACGCTTTTACCAAGAAATTTGTTGGCAATATCCGTTTAACGGTCCTACCTCTCTGCATACCCTATGCCATTGTTGCAATACCAGAAATACCGAATATCCTCTCCACACTGGGACGCGAAATGCCAACGCCGGATTTGGTTATCGAGTTTTTTTCCGATGACAAAGTGGTAATCTTGGGTTGGTTACATTTTCTAGCGTTTGACATCCTCGCCGGGCGCTATATTTGGATGAGAATGGTCGCCTGTGACCGGCCGATTTATGTTTCTACCCCGATACTTATACTGGGTATGATGGTCGCACCGCTTGGTTTTCTAATTGGTATTTTGGCAACGCAAGAATATACTGAGTTGCTACCATTCACGCTTGAAACTTAGATAATCATTGACACCAATAAATTATAAGACACTACAAATTCTTTGATTTATGGACACGAAAGTTGCTTTGCTGTCTGGTTTTTTGGTTATGTTGCTGGTCGGAAGTGGGTTACTAATAATCGTAGATAATACAGGTCAATCCTCCGATGAAGAAACTCAAATTCCAGAACAAATTATCGAAGAACCAGTGGTAACTAATCAACAACCAGTAGCTTTTGTCCCTGACGTAATTCGTACTTGGGACGGTCAAAATTCAATCATCAGCGGTTATGTGTTCGACGAATCCCCAACCACTACTAGTATCGTTGTTAAATTGATAAATCCGGTGACTAACGGCGAATTTCTGACTCTGCAAAATACCGAAGTAGATGCAGATGGTAAATGGAATGCCGAGTTGCCGACCAATGAAGTCGGGTCATGGATGGTGATGGTTACTGTCACTGATGAAGCAGGTCTACAGAGCGAGAGCGTGTTTAGTGAGCTGACCGTATCAGAGCCCGATGAGGCTGATGTCAAGGTCACCTTCCTATGGGAGATTCCATTGAGCACAGACGCACCTGAAGGTACTCTGCTAGGTGTAGCGATCCACGAATATCCAGAAACTTGCACGATTGTTTACAAGCCATTGTATCAATCACCATTGCTTGATATTTATGCGCAAGTAAACCCCGAAACTGGCGAGTTTATGATGCAGTTTAATACCAGCCTAGTAAACAGTAAGGGGCAAATAATTGCAACCTGTGGATTTTTCTCCACTTCAATAAATTCAACAATCGTTGACCTCCCATTACCTCCGGACCCAGTGGATGATTCTGATTTAGACGGCATCCTCGATGACGTGGACCTATGTCCTGATACTCCAGAGGGCGAACCAGTCTATCAGACTGGATGCTCAGATTCGCAGACCGATGATGACGAGGATGGAGTAAATAATGACCGTGACATTTGTCCAGATACTGCCAGCGGGGAATCAGTTGACAGTGTGGGTTGTGCTGCTTCGCAAAAAGACAGCGATGGAGATGGCGTAACCAATAATCTGGATGCGTGTCCTAATACACCAACGGGAGAAGCAGTAAATCCAGACGGCTGTTCACAATCCCAACTAGACAGCGACAATGATGGTGTCGCAAATAATCTAGATCAATGCCCAGGCACACCGTTAGGAGAAACAGTAGACAACGTCGGTTGCGCAGACTCACAAAAAGAGCAACCACCCACGAGACCTAAGATTCTCGCGCTACATGGTGGTGGTCAAACTGCTAACTCATTGATGAGCATGCAAGGTACTCAGGATTTGATGAATGCCCTACCAACCTTTGATTTTGTCTTTGCCAGCACTCCAGAAAATAACAATGTATGGATTAAAGATCCTCCAGGTGGCAAAGGAGAGCCGACTACTGACCCAGATTGGGCAGACCTTTCTATCGCATATTTAGACCAAGTTGTTGAGAATGATGGGCCATTTTATGCGATTATGGGCTACTCACAGGGGGCAGCAATGATTCCGGTATACCTTGCCAACACAGACAAGACATTTGATATGGCCCTAATGTACAATGGCTACTTACCAACAACCCATGAAGGATTGATCGACACTATCGAACTCGTAGAACCGTTTGATATTCCTGCGATGGTTTTCTCTGGTGAAAATGACCAATTCGGGAGTATGGCTCCTGCTCTCGCAGCCAAGTTCGCCAATTCATTAGATGTTCACAGTAGCACAGCAGATCACCACCTACCATATCAGAGCGACCCGACTTTCGATACGATTCTCGACTTTATCCTCGATGGATTAGAGACATTTGACAAAGAAGATTCATGGTTGTGTCAAAACGGCCAAGGGCCGTGGGTTAGAGATCTTAATGGCGAAGGGAATTCATACAATGCCAATAATCGGGGTGCCGGTCAATCTGGTGGCGGTGGCGGCTCTGGACCATGGTTCCAGTGTGATGTTTCAGTGACACTAACCGCTGACGATATGCTGGTTAATTCTAATGCTATACCTAACCATCACTGGCTTTCAGCATTTGCTGCGAACGCCGATGAGCAAAACATGGATTGGACAATTCCTCTTGAACCAGTAGCAGACACCGCAGGCGGACATAACTCTGCTAATTGTCCCGCAGCCAATGGCGCATATGAGTGCGCACCGGACCGAGGTGCGGTTGCAGTCGCAGTCAATGGCGTACCAATTTTTGGGCCCGAGGAGGGTCCAGGTGGCGATGCAGTTGCCCTTGAGTATCTTTACTTCAACGAAGATCGACAGCCCATCGATTTGGGTTACTGCGGCGCTCACAACGGACCTGGAGGAGTGCATTACCACTATGACGCAATGTGTCAGTTTTGGAATGACCCCAATGGTGAGACGATAGTGAACTACGATTATACCGATTTAGATTCGACTACACATTCGCCAATTATTGGTTGGGCGTTCGACGGTTTCCCGATATACGGTATGTATGGTTGGGATGACAACGGGCAAGTAATTCCGCTTCGCTCATCCTATGAGGTCGAAAGAACTTCAGAAGGTGGCGATCAAGGCTACAATGGTATCGATGATTGGAATTACGTTCCTAATATGGGTGATCTTGACCAGTGTAATGGCCGCTTTGGTGCCACGCCAGAGTTCCCCCAGGGGACCTATTATTATGTTTCAACACCGCTTAGTGGTTCGTCGAAAACGGTTGTTAATACAGATGGAGACACGGTTTCAATGATTGGTTTTCCATATTTCTTGCTGTGCTACCACGGAATTGCTGACATGAGCAATGCCAATTCTGGCGGCGGTGGCGGCGGCGGCTTCCAAGCGATGACTTTGTATGAATTCAATCCAGTCACTGATGTCGCTAAACAAGGGCAATCGGATGTTGAGTATTGGATTATCTCATACGGCCTGATGTTGTTGGCTCTGTTAGCCTCCGGCCTGCTTAGAAGTCGCAAAAACTGAGGCTTGTGAATGAAACATTGGGTCATATCATGGCTGATGTTGCTGAATCTCGTAATTGCGGGTTGCCTTTCATCAGATAGCGACCGCTATGCTGGAGAGGATATCGACAGCAATCAGGGATTTACCCAGTTTGAGTTAATTGACTCAGGAAATAATTCGTTCAACTCTTCCTTACTGACGGGTCAGGTTGTAATTGTTAATTTTTTTCTCACAAATTGTCACAATGCTTGTCCAACTATCACTAGTGATCTTAAATTAATTGAGCAAGCATTTTTTCCTACCCACGAGGATAATCTGACTATTTTGTCAATTACCGTGGACCCTTGGCGGGATGGACCAGAGGATTTGCTTGATTACATGAATTATTTCAACGTCTCATGGACGCATCTAACAACAGTAGAATTTATTGATGGAGATTTCTCAACAATGGAACAAATTTGGTCAGATTTTGGCGTTACGGTGGTATTGACAGAAAGTGAGAATAGCACCTCAATAGCTGGCCGTGGTCACACCGTTTACTATGATGTAGAACATACCAATGGCATCGTTATTATTGGTAAGGACGGTCTGCAGAAAGTGCGCTGGACCGAAGATAATTGGAACCTAGCAGGGATTAAATCAGATTTGGAATTAATTTTACAAGATTAAGGTGGTTGATTTGGTTCTGCTTAACTCTTGGTCTGTCGGTCATTTTGTCCAGTGGTTCGCTGTGGGGCGATTGCTAGTAATTGGTTGGCAACTATTCCTGCTGTTATCAATAGGTTGGGAATTGCTCGAATTAATCCTGCCGTATGAATTTGCAGAAGAGTCATGGGACAACAAAATTTCAGATGTGATAGTCAATTGTTGCGGTTTCTATCTTGGAGTCAAACTTCGTAATCGGACTATTGAGTAATCAGAAGGGGTTCTTTGGCTGCTCTTGGTCCCAGATATTTTCTGCTGGAGGTTGTTCAACTTTGGTCTGCGGTTGAACAGGGATATCTGCATATGATTTCTCCATTGTTGGCTGCGTCATCATAGTTTGATTAGGCTGAGACATCGGCATACCAGTATTTTGGATAATCACTGTTTTTTGGTCGTTGTTAACTAGTAAGCCTAACACTAACCCGAAAATGGTGATAAATCCGCCACAGCACAATGCACCAAAACCAGCAGCTCCTTGAAGCGCTCCTCCAACCGCCTCGCCGATTTCTTCGCCAACAGTTGCCCAAAATGGCACTAGGTAAATCTCATGGCTGGCGTCTATTTGATGAGTCTCACTGGTCACATCCCAGGTAATCCCAACATTATACCAACCTGATGGGTCGTCTTCATAGCCAACTGGCTTACTACCATCCTCGGTGCATGCTTCGCCTTCATAACGCTCAGGGTCACCTGATGTCGTGTTGGTTATGGTCAAACTGAATGAATCACATGAAACAGTGTCTCTTACCATTACTAGGTAATCACCATCACCACTAAACTTGAAAGTCCCGCTCTGACCATTCCACTCGCTCTTTTCAACAACATCCCATTCACCGGAGTCTTCGATATTTTCACCGCCTATGGCCATCAATACAACGCCAGCAAGACAGACAAAAACGCCTATCCCCATGAATATTTTTCCCGAAATGTGCATGATTGTCCCACGCGTAGGTAGGTATTAACGCTATCTAGCGAAATTAGGTGGTTGCTGTCAGGTTACGTTTACACATTATCCCAGAAGTTCGCTTTTTCTTCTTTCGCAGCAGCCTTCAACGCAGATTTGAGTTTTAATTTTAATTCATCTTGGGATGTAGAGGCTTCCTCTCCATAACTAAGATTTGGTGCCGGAGACTTGCCCGGCGCGCCATAATGATCTGAATTCCATGAATCTCTTAGTTCCCATTTACCTGCTCGTGGTGGAACGCCACTTTTACCTTGGGTGTGGGCAGCGTAACGGACAGCATCCCCTGAGAACATCATCCACTTATTCGTTCCAGCCTGACCGTTATGGCTGTTATCTTGGAAGCCGATGAAGACCCTTGGATTGTTGGTGTGCTGGAAATATCCAGCTACTGTGTCACACATTCGGTTCTCGTGTCGCTCTGGTTTGTACACATATGCTCCATTCACTTCGGTGCTTCCGGCCCCTGAGACAAATACCTTAGTCGGCATTGATTCGTTACTGAGTGCCCGTTTACGACTGGAAGTCGGTTTGATGGTCGGTGCTGATACTTCACTTGGAATCTGATATACTGCAGGACCGCGGATGTTTCCATCCATATCATTCCATAATCCACTGTGACCGTCAATTAGATGTACTCTGTTCTCGTTACCGCCGTAGTTGTTCGGCTCATTAGGGGCCCAGTTCGTGTATGTCCAAGGCCGTCCATCAGACCAATACCAGTGGTCGGCCCCTGGTCCATTGCCGCTGCCTTTCCTCATCCCGCCAATCCATACCCATCTTCCACCAGCGATTCGAGTGATTTGTTCATTTTCCTCTGCGCTAGTAATGCAAGCAAGATGGCCGCCCATTGCGCGAGCGCGGTCGTTGTGTTCATTCCAAGACCTGTCCTCCGCAACGAACTTGTAGCGTCCATCACCTATGCTTAATTGAGTAGCATTGTCATTAGCCTTGACAATGTCAAAGTCTAATCGGTCAATCTCGTTCAGGCCACCATCCGGGAAGACTCGTATACTCAATTTGCCATGCCATCCATGTTGCCAAGGGAACGATGCGTTATTGACGTCTAAGTTCCGGAGCCAGTGCCACCTCTTGCCTTCAGCGTCATGGTCTGCATTATCTGCACTCGCCGGATAGATACCAACCCAAGCATCATGTCCATTTGGAGGATTGTTGAGTTTGAAGCGGATAGGTTCACCTGATACCGCTCGTAAGATTTCAATTAGTCGACTTTGAGAGGTGGCAACCCCCGAGGAAATCATCTGGATGTCTTCCCAGCCACCTTCCGGTGTATGGTCACGATTCCACTCTGCACGCCCGTCGGGTTGAGCGCTCAGATACTTACCATGAACTGACTTCAAACGGACGACATCATAGCCGCTGCCACTCACTGGTTTGATGAAGTGTAATTGGACGGTGAATTCTTCCCAGCCACCACGTGGTGCAGTGCCGCGATTGATTTGCACGCTACCGTCAGGTTGTGCCGACACATACTTGCCGTGCGCGCTCTTGAGGGTGATTTTACCATTCCCTCGTTTTTCAAGATGGAAATATTCCCAGGCATTCGCTCTATCTCGGTTCCACTCGGCCCGTCCATCTGGTTGGGCGCTCAGATACCTGCCATGGACGCTTTTGAAGGCTACCTTTCCTTCGACTAAGCTATCATATGAGGCGTGTGCTGAGGTTTCTCGATTAATGGCTATTCCGAAATCCAAGCGATGCTTGAGATTATAGCCGCCATCTTTGAAAACCCTGATGCTCCATTGACCAGCGGATTGGCCTGGTAAAGTCGCATTGTTTACATCAATATCACGCAACCAGTGCCAACGGTTACCGTGTTCTTGATTGGAGGCATCAGCAGGATAAATCCCGACCCATGCATCTCTTCCCCTAGGGGGTTTATTGATTCTGAAGCGTACTGGCTGGCCAGGTTCCGCGTGTTCGATAATCTCAATGGGCTCTTGTTGCCCTGGCTGCGAAGGCATGGTTCCATCCACCGCCCCTTTTTTAGCGTTCAAAATTCTCACTGCTACAATGATAACAACTATCAATATACCTAGCCCAGTTAAAATAGCTCCAATAGTCATCAGAGTATTGGCTTCATGGATTTTATCGCTATCTTTTAACCACATCCCAACAGGTTTTGATTCCGGTTCAGATATCGGTGCATATTCTGCAGTGATTGTTGTCGTACCTGCTTGACAACCATAACAAGCGCGTCCAATCTTTACCAGCTCTATTCCGTCGCTCAAGCTAATTTGTTTTGGCCAGTGTTGGGCAGCACAACCACTACCCTCATGAGCGACTTCGAGTTCAAAGGTCTGCCTCGTTTCATCGGGTTCGTTATAAGATTCATAACCCGTAAATGGATTACTCACCCAGCCTCCTGTATGAGTAGCATTCACAATTATATTTTCACAGTAATCATGCACCCCGTTACCGTTGAAATCACCGGGCGTTCCCTGAATGAAAACAAAATATCCTCGTTTGGTGGCGGGCTGTTCTGGCATATCATTAGTTATTTCCAAACTGTAGCTAGAACCTCTTTCACCTTCAATGAACCCCCCCGCCATCACGCCTCCGATTATTAGCAACGCTACTCCAGGAATCAGAAGGATTACCGATGCGCCGATCGCACCTTTGGTAGAGGCTTGCACGACTATCTCTGGTTACAAGTAAGTATTAGACTTGTTGAAGTTGGTTTGGGATTGGCTGCTGCTCCCACCACGGCGGCGCCAGAAACCAACTATCATGCGATTTTGGTCGGTCAATTATCGGTAGTCCAACCACACCACCGTCAACGGTTAAACCACCCAGCGGGTTTGAAGCACACGGACCCGGCAGGTAATCCTCGCCGTTCTCTGTCAATTCAATTCGCAGTGTATGTCCGGCTGGCACCACGACGTCAAGCGGATTAAATTCCATGAGCATGGTGTAGGAACTAAACGGTGATGCTGCTTTTGCATCATACCCGCCGTCACGATAACGAACATCCATTGTCGCATGACCGAGTCTCAGATTATTTTCGTTGTCATATAGGGTGGCAAAGATTTGTCCACCCTGACATGCTTGGGTTGTAACCTCAAGGTGTAAGGTTGGTAAACCAGAGATGTGAGTCAAGTCGGTTAATTCTCCACTGACCAATGTAACAGATGCACCCTGGCCGTTTACCGTATCACCAGTGACAAGCCAATCAGTGCCGATATCGGCAAGGTCCCACGTCATATCGGCTGGCGGCCACGTATGTTCAACGTGCCATCGACCATCATTAGTTTGGATTTGTACCATTGGTTCTGGTTCATCACCGATGTCCTTGAGGTAGTAATTGAACCACTGAAACAACTCCACCGCCCAGTCCATTCTGCTCATGTTAGGATAAGCCTCCAGGCCGTATCCTGAGCCTAATTCCGAGTGTCTATCTGGCTGGTCTGGATAGTTGTGAGCCCACTGTCCGGCGATTGCTCTAGCATTTATCCCGGCGTCGATCATTAATTGGTAGGTCGGGAAAGCATGATACGGGTCAACATTCCAATCTTGTAGACCCCACACAAGATATACGCTACCGCGGTAATTTTCCAAAACATCGGGTAGGTGGCGACGCTCGTCCCAATAGTCATTCCATTTTGCTCCGCCAAATTCTGCACCTGCCCAGGTTGTTAGTGGATTTAATGGACCGATGGCGTCATCGGTGCACATGCGGGAATCATCGTAACCCGCATCGGCAGTGGCGCCTTCATAGAGCGCGTCATACAACATTGCTCGAGCTTCTGAAGACCCGTTGCGATAGAACATTTCCTGCACTCCAATCGACCCAGAGATCGGTACGATGGTCTTCAGATGCTCACTTGGATTTTGAGCTGCTTCCCAATTGGTTGTGCCAGCGTATGATTTACCCATCAGGCCGACGTTACCATTCGACCATTCCTGGTCACCAAGCCAATCAACTACGGCTTGGATACCAATCTGTTCGCCCAAACCCTTCACATCTTGACAGTGAGTTGACTGACCACTACCAAAAGTAGTTGCTTGAGCAAGTGCATAACCATGCGGCAAAAATGTGTCATAAACCCACTTGCCGACGCCACCATCAGGCACAGTATTTGGGTTGGAATCTTCGCCGACTATTCCCTCACCGCCAAAGTCATAATAAGGGTGAATCGTCATTATTACAGGCACTTTGACGCCTTCCTCGACATCGGGAAGCCACAATGCTACATGCATCAAATCTGGGCCGGGAGCACCAACATCTTGTTCGCTTAGCGGTAGGTCGACTTCAACAAAGTGCTCGCTGTATGGTTCTGCTTCATAGGTGCCGTTTTCTGGTAATTGTGCTCGCATCATGTCCATTGGCAAGTCCATTGTGTGTCGAAGATGTAGAGGTGTGTCCCACCAGTCTCCGGAGAACGAATTTTCACTGTTTGAGTCGTTAATTATCGCTTTGCCAAATGACATTGCCATCAACAAAAACACAATCGAAACGGCGATTGTTGAAACCATGGAAATGTTCAGTTCACGCCGACTGCCTGTCGGTGATTCGCTAATTATCTCGGCAACATAGACCGTGTCCTCTTCATGCTCGGGGACTGCTGCCATGTCTAGGGCCAGACACTGCTTGCTCATGAGCATGACGCTTTGATGTAGAATTATTCATGAGTGAGATAGTTTTGGTGCGTCTATGCGAGGACGGATTGCAGTATTTTTTGTTCTCAACTTCATGTTAGTATGTATTCCAGTAAATGTATCAGTCGCAGACCATGCACCTTCTTGGCGATTAAATGGCTTGGACCCCGACTTGTGGACTGATGGCCCGGTTGAAGAAGATACACCCATGAATGAATCCTACCAGGGCAATGCAGTGTTGGTTATCGAGGTCACTTACCATACTGGGATACTTTCCTCCGAAACAACCGGAAGTATCGTGATAGAGTTGTTTGAACAATGGGCGCCAATAACCACTACCAACATAATTGAGCATATTGAATCTGGTCTATACGATGGCGTATTTTTTCATCGGGTAGTGAATGATTTTGTCATTCAGTCGGGCGACCCTGAATGTAAAGTTATCGGGACCTATCCAATAACCTCGCCGCAGTGTGGCGGTGGTGGGACTGGAGAAACGATACCTCTGGAACACAATGAGAATCTTTCTCACGTCGACGGTGCTATTGGAATGGCTAGAGGTGCAGATGAGGATTCAGCCGATTCTCAATGGTATATCACGGATACTGAGCAACACGGCTTAGACCCAGAGAACCGTGACGATGGTGGTTATGCGGTATTTGGCATTGTGAGACATGGTATGACTGTAGTAAGAGAGATTGCTAGCACCCCTACAGTAACCAATCCGGGCAGTGATCAAGGTATTCAAAATCCAGGTCCTGACCTACTTGGCCGGCCAATCCAAGAAGCACGCATAGACTCCATCAGGATGCTCGGCGTAGCGGACCCAGATGGAACGATTAGGTTCGGTGTCTTAGTTGAAGAGACGGAGCCACTATTCACCGGCAAAATGCTAACAATGTCGGGGATAATCGTGCTAACCGTTATTCTCCTATTGTTCGCCAGAGTTGACAAGCCCGCCAGCCTGCATCAAGATACCATTGTTACCTACGACGCGATGTTGATTTCTGATGAAGACAAACCAGATTAAGGCAATATGTCTTCAACCTCTGTCGAATTCAGTGCCAAATTGGAACCAGATTTTGTGCTCTGTGAGGTAGTCAGTAGTATCTAGGAGTTGGTAAGCGCGCTTTACCACCTTAGCCAAATAAAGGATGTTGGTGGTCAATCAATGCACACATCGATGACAATATGCCGAATGTGCGGCGCATACCATTTTACTTTCTCAACATGTATAGCAGTCACATTGGTGAAGTTATGGTGTTTTGTCACATAGTCTCGCAATTCATCAAGGCAGTATATGACAAATTCATCGACCTCTACTTCCTTCACA
>CETL01021412.1_pt1 | contig 13839 bp, 8 predicted proteins | sample 356371 | NCBI WGS metagenome assembly CETL01 (sample SAMEA2622518, study PRJEB7988) | marine metagenome | biome: marine biome (ENVO:00000447); feature: surface water layer (ENVO:00002042); material: "saline water (ENVO:00002010), including plankton (ENVO:xxxxxxxx)" | depth 5 m | reverse complement strand
GGACCAGCAAAACCAATCAGTAATGTTAAGAAAAATACGTCTAGGAGAGTATTTGGTTATCACCCTTATTGGCAAGGGACTAAATGGCAAAATTATAATTTTGAATATCTTTCTACTATAGCATATTTTTCTGCAGAAGCAAATGAGAACGGCGAATTAATCGATCTTCATGGCTGGCCTGCGACTGATCTAATTAATAAGGCGCATGATAATGGCGTTGAAGTGGTTTTAACAGTAACTCTTTTTTCAAAAAATAAGCTCGAAGCGCTTCTTAGCAGCGCCACAAATAGAAAGCGCTTGATTGACAACTTAACATTTGAAGTTAATCGCGCTGGAGCAGATGGAGTAAATATTGACTTTGAGTCATTTCCAGAAAGTCAAAAATTTAATTTAATTACCTTTGTAAAGGATTTGCGCTCCTCTTTACGATTCGTAATACCAAACGCTCAAGTTACGTTAGCTACCCCAGCGGTTGATTGGAACAATGCATGGGATTTTAAGGCTCTTGCCAATGAAAGTGATGGGCTTTTTATTATGGGATATGACTATCATTGGAAAGGAAGTACTCTGACTGGCCCTGTATCTCCACTAACTGGTGGCTCCTATAATATAACGAATACAATTAATACCTATCTCACGGTTACTGATGGCAATAGAGATAAGATAATTCTTGGTGTACCATACTATGGCTATTCGTGGCCATCATCATCTGGAGAAAAAGGTGCAAATACAACCGGAACTGGTACAGCTGAAGTATTTTCTATTGCTGAAGCAAAAGCTCTTTCCTATGGTAAATTGTGGGATACTTCATCTCAAACACCTTGGTATAGATTCCAAAATCCTGACTGGTTTCAAACTTGGTACGATGACAGTTTATCGCTATCCAAAAAATATGATTTTGTCATTTCGAAGGATTTAGGCGGGATCGGTATCTGGGCTTTAGGGTATGATGAGGGTTATGATGACCTTTGGGGTGCGTTGAAAGAAAAAATTGCTAAGAAATCCAGTCCATCTGTGCCAGAAAATTTTTCAATCATAAATTTAGGTGGTGGCATAGTTAGCATTAACTTTTTCAACGACGACTCCGCTACAGAATATGAAGTTGTTGAGGTGATTTCAGATTCAAGTGAAGAACGCTCGGTTGGAAAATTTTTGAAGAGCCCTATTTTGGTTCAGGGATTAAATAATAATTTTCCTTATTTCTATAAAGTGAGGGCAATAAATGAGTTTGGTTCAAGTGAGTTCACAGAATTACTCGGCTCTACTCCTTCACCCTCAAATTCAAAAGTGTTAATTGTAAACGGGTTTGATCGTATTGCTGGAACATCAAACTCGTTTGACTTCATATTAGAGCATGGGAATGCAATTTATGCAAACGGTTATTCATTTGATGCTGCTTCAAATGAAGCAATAATCAATGGGAATTTAAATTTAAGTGATTACGCAATCGTTGACTGGATTTTAGGCGAAGAAGGTGCAGCTACTTCAGCTTTTGATGAGAATGAGAAAAATATAATTCAAGACTATATCTTAAATGGAGGGCGACTTTTTGTTTCAGGCTCTGAGATAGGTTATGATATGTATGAAAAGGGTAATAACTCAGATAAATTATTTTATGAAAATGTCCTTAAAGCAGAATATATAAGCGATGCTGCTGGAGGAACTGGCGGGGCTTACAGTATAGAAGGGGTGTCAAATTCCTTGTTTGATGGCTATTCATTTAATTTTGATAATGGCACGCATGGAAACTATGATGTTGACTGGCCTGACGGTATTAAACCATACGGTAATGCAGTAAGTATTTTGAAGTATAAGGATGTAGATTATAATTCAAGAGGTGGTGCAGGAATAGCATTCCGAGGAAACTTCCTTAATAGCAAAACACCGGCAGGTATTGTTTATTTATCTATTGGTTTTGAATCAATTTACCCAGAAAAAGTTCGTACTGATATCATGAGCGAAATTTTAAATTTTCTTGAGGCCCCAATCGCTTCAGTTATAGATAGCGACCCAATGACTCCTGAAGGGTTAAGTATCTCTGCATTATATCCAAATCCTTCTAATCGCTCAATTTCAATTGAGTTTGAGGTCATAGATGTTTCTCCGATTGCATTTCTAACAATTACAGATATTATAGGACGTGAAGTGTTCAAAATGTCCGCTCAATCACTTCCAACTAAAATTCAGCGATTTAATTGGAATGGATTGACCAAAGAAGGAAGTAAAGCGCCTTCTGGTGTCTACATAGTTTACCTGTCGCAAGGAGAAAAAATAGTAAATAAAAAATTTACTTTATTGAAATGAGATTTAATTTTTTCTATGCAGGTCTGCTTGTCTGGGCCGGATGTACTACGCAAACCCAAACCCCTCAATCAATTCATCAAATTCAAGATAAATACCAAAAAGATAAACCTAAAGTAAATCTGTCAACTGTGAGGTTAGGTCTTGACGTACTTCTTGATGATAAAATAGAGTTAATAAAAAATAAGAGTATTGGGCTTGTCACGAATAATTCTGGTATAGATAATAACGGAGTTTCTAATTATGAACGCCTAATGAAAATAAAAGATATTTCAATTAAAGTAATTTTTTCTCCAGAGCATGGATTATTTGGTGAGGCTGCTGCTGGAGAAAAGGTTAATTATAATGGCCAAATTAAAACTCTCCCTAAAATAGTAAGTCTTTATGGAGACAATCGCAAACCGACCCAAACCCAAATGGAGGATATTGATATAATTATTTATGATATTCAGGATATAGGGGCACGTTTTTATACTTATATCTCAACCCTAGGTATGGTAATGGAAAGTGCATCTAAACATGGAGTAAAAGTTTTAGTCCTTGATCGTCCAAATCCTATTGGAGGCAATATAATCGAAGGACCAATACTCGATTTAAAATTTCAAACTTTTGTAGGTTACTATCCTATTCCAACGAGATACGGACTCACAATCGGGGAACTTGCTTTGATGATTAATGGTGAAAAATGGATAGATGGCAATCCTGAATTAGAAATCGTAAAAATGAAGGGCTGGACAAGAGATCTATGGTACGATCAAACTAAACTTCCATGGGTAAAGCCTTCGCCAAATATTCCAGACCTGAACACAGCAATTATTTATCCTGGAATGTGCTTGCTTGAAGCAACTAATATTAGTGAGGGAAGAGGAACGAAAAAACCATTCAAAAAATTTGGAGCACCATGGATTAATAAGATAGAGCTTTCAAAAGAGTTAAATAATCTGAATCTTCCAGGCGTCGTTTTTAAGCCAATAACTTTCATTCCAACCCCAATTAAGGGTATGTCCAATAATCCTAAGTATAAAAATCAAGTTTGTCATGGAGCAGAAATAATAGTAACAAATCGAGAAAAATTTAATAGCGTCAGAACAGGGATGAGGGTTATCGATAAAATTAAAGAAAAATATCCAACACATCTTAAAATTAAAACCTCAGGAATGAACCGATTATGGGGAAACGCCGAATTCTCTTTTCAAGCATCTACCAATAACATAAACCAGTTTTACCAGCCTTTAAAGATTTTCAACAATAGATCTAAAAAATATTATTTGTATGAATAAACTATTTTTACTTGGCTTACCGATACTATATATAGGTTGTTTTTCTCCACAAATCTATTGGACAAATGGCAAGATAGTTGAAAAACAATCTATCACAACAATAATAAATGATTCTGGACTAAATACAAATATTGGAATTAAAGCGGTATCTTTAAAATCAGGAAAAACTATTTATGAGCTTAATAGCAAATCCCTATTTAATCCCGCAAGCAATAATAAACTGTATTCTGCCATTGCAGCATTATCAATTTTAGATACAGGGTTCACTTTTAAAACATCAGTTTATGCTGACAATGATAAAATCTTCCTTGTTGGAGGTGGAGATCCTGATTTGAAAGTGAAAACCCTTGACTCGCTGTCAGAAATTGTTTCAAAAACATTTCCATCAGCTAAAAGGGTTTACCTTGATGATACTATAACTGATTCTCTGGCATATGGACCAGGTTGGATGTGGGATGAAGGAGACGAATGGTATTCTGCTGAAGTAAGCGGTCTTTCAGTTAATGATAATTGCATTGATTTTATTATTAGCCCCACCTCACCTGGTTCCCTTATCAGTGTTGAAACATATCCTAAGTCGAGCTATTATAAAATCAATAACTCTGCAATTACCGTTAGTGATACTTCAGAATATGATAAGATTAAGATAATTAGAGACTGGAAAAATAAAAAAAATATATTTCAAATCTCTGGAACAATTATGGATACATCATCAACTGATACATTAATTAGGAATATTAGTAATCCAACAATGTTTACAGGGAATTTATTCTATCAAATGCTTATGGATAAAGGTTTGCAAATTAGTGAATTAAAAAAGGGAAAATACAAAGGAACAGGTTTACTTATCGCTACACATCATTCTAAATCGCTTTTATCCTCACTAGAAAATCTAATGGTTGAAAGTGATAATTTAACTGCAGAGTTGTTGGTAAAAATGATTGGATATGAATCTGCTAAAAATCAAGGCAATTGGCAAAATGGCCTCTTCGCAATGAAAAATTTTATGAATAATAATATTGGGATAGATACTTCTACATTTTCATTAAGCGATGGTTCTGGAGTTTCACGCTACAACTATTCTAGCCCCAGTCACTTTACTGATTTATTAATTTGGGCATATAATAATCCAAAAATTAAAGATAATTTTCTTGAAATTTTGTCCACAACAAACAATAAGGAAACGCTCAAGGATAGGAACCTACCAGAAGGTATATTTGCCAAAACAGGATCATTGTCTGGTGTAACAACTTTCTCAGGATATATTTTGAATTCCAAATCAGAACCCATAGCATTTTCCATTTTGATGAATGGCTTTAAAGGCTCATCCGCTCCTTACAAAAAACTTCAAGATGCAATTGTTTCAAGATTATCCCAATAGTCTCAAATGTATAAATCTCTTATTGTAGCTATTCTTTTTTTTACCAATTGTTCCAAAAAACCAATCTTAGATCCACACATTATTGTTTTAGGAACCACTCAAGATGGTGGAGCGCCTCAGGCAGGATGTAAAAAAACGTGCTGTGTAAATCGGTGGGCAAATTCAAAGAAAGAATTCTATGTGACTTCAATTGGCGTAGTTGATCCCAATACCAAAGAGGCGTGGATGATTGAAGCAACACCAGACTTTCCTCGTCAACTTAAAAAACTAACAGATGAAAACGAGATTAAAGGAATTTTTATTACCCATGCACACATTGGACATTATTCTGGACTAATGTATTTAGGAAGAGAAACAATGGGATATAAGAATATGCCACTATTTCTTGGACCGAGGATGTCAGATTTTATTGCTAACAATGCTCCATGGAGTCAACTTGTTGAATTGGACAACGTAAAGATTAATCAACTTAAAGAGGATAAAGAAATTGTATTAAACAGTCGAATAACCATAAAACCTTTTACCGTTCCTCACCGTGACGAATTCTCAGAAACACATGGTTTTGAAATTAGGGGGCCAAGTAAATCTCTAATATTTATACCTGATATTGACAAGTGGGAAAAATGGAATGTTGACGTTTTAAAGGTAATTAAAAAAAATGATTATGCACTTCTAGATGGAACATTTTTTGATGAAAAAGAATTACCAGGAAGAGATATGTCTGAAATTCCTCATCCTTTCATTGTTGAATCCACGGAATTTTTTAAAAAAATAAAAGATGAAGTAGAGATTAATTTTATTCACTTTAATCACACAAACCCCCTTCTAAACGAAAAGTCCGATCTTAGAATTAAATTAAGCAAAATTGGCTATGGATCAGCCAGTCTATTTCAAAAATTTGACTTATAAATTAATCGAAAAAATTTATCAAAAGATATCGTTGTAAGTAAATTTACAGATACTGAAATAAAGATAAAAGTTGTCCACGCAAATTCATTTTGCTGTAAGATAAATACTGTTCCAACGCTTAAAATTAATCCAAAGATCAAACTAATAGGTAAAAATTCATGCTGAAATTTGCTTAATAAAAATAAACCAAGTAAAGCTCCATAAGTAAATGATGCAATTTGGAGACCAACAATTATTATGGCTGAATTACCTTCGTCAAATAATAATGCGATACTAATTAAAACTATGCCCCATGCTAAACTAACTAATCGCGAGAATGTAATATCACTCCTTTTCTTGAACCAATCCGTTACAGTTGATGATGCCAATGAATTTATCGATGAGCTTAGCGTTGACATTGCTGCAGACAAAACTCCAGCAAGCAATATTCCGCGCACGCCTACAGGCATATAATTAACAATAAAGTATGTGAATTCACGGTCTTTTTGAATATCAAGATTGCCTAAAATTAAAAAAATTAATGAACCGGCAAATAAGAATACTGCAAACTGAATAAAAACAAAAACTCCGCTGGCAATCATAGATTTTCTGGCAGAGGCTAAATTTTGAGTACTTAAAACCCTTTGAACCATCATATGGTCAATCCCGTGCGATGAAAATGAAAGAAATATTCCTCCAAAAACTGCGCTAAAAAAGTAATACGGATCATAAAGAAGATTGCCTTCGAAATTGAAGATTCTCATTTTATTTGAATTTGATAAATCTCTAATTATGCTACCAAAGTTGAAGTCTAAGTAATTGAGAGCAACAAAGATAGAAATCAATCCACCAAATAAATATAATACAAACTGAATACTATCAATCCAAATTACAGTTCTTATGCCGCCTGATAAAGTGTAGAGTAGCGTAATAAATCCTATAACTAATACTGCTAACTCAATTGACCAACCTGTTATCACTTGGACCACAACTGCTGTAGCTAAAAATCTTACACCATCGGCTAGGACTCTTGTTACGAGAAAAATTAATGAAGCGATTTTTTGGAAAAACAATCCAAACCTATCACCTATAACTTCATAAATTGAAATTATACCATCCTTGAAATAAGCGGGAAGAAGAAAAATGCTAACAAGCACTCTACCAATTATATAGCCGAACGCCAACTGCAGAAAAAACCACTCACCTCTGTAGGCCAATCCCGGAAGACTTATAAATGTAAGAACAGATGTTTCAGTGGCAACAATCGAAAGCATAGCTACAGGCCATGGAAGATTTTTACCCCCTAAAAAAAAGTCACCGGATGATTTATTGCTATTAATCTGTCTAATGCCATATAGAGAAAAAGACATTAAAAATAAAGTTACAATAAATTGGTCAATCCAATGCACGAAGCTAACCTTCTAATGGGTGGAAAGAGAAAAACACAACACCATCAAAACGAGCTTCGTTATCTGTAAAATAATAATCTAAAAAGTCCATTTGAACAGTTTTTCCAAACTCTTGAGAGGCATGTATTATGTCCTTATTGTCAATGATAATTCCCTCATGCGCAATTATAAGTCCCATTTTAAAATATGCCTTTTTTACAAAGGCAACTCCAGCTACACTTGGAATTTTTTTCAACAAATGGGTATCGATCATTTGATTTGGTACAAAATGAATCGCAACTTTTTTAGTCCATTTAATATCCAAGAATTCATCGCCATTTTCTTTTTGATTTAATGTTAGTTCAATTTTCTCAATCTTGTCAGGATGAAATAGCGTTTCTGTAATATTTTTTGTTGAGGGATTATCAAGTAATCGGTCTGTTGTAAAGTGCCACCTTTTATCATAGCTTGGAACATGTTTACCTCTTGAATCAGATTTATAATGAATTTTGATAAGATTCGATTTGGCTTCATTCCAATTATTACTTTGTGCGCTTGCTAGACTTGTAAGTATATGTACCGTGCAATCTGAGACATCCATTCTAAAAATTGGGTCAGGATCTGGCTGAACCTCTTCACCAAGACAAAATATTTTATAGGGTTTTCCGATTTGCCATTTTGAAAAATATTTTAGACGATCATAGAAATCAGGATATCTCTCTTCAAATTTTTGAAGAATATTTGAGAATTCGTTCTCGGTTAAAGTCCATGGCTTTGGAAGATCTTCGACCCATTTAGTATTTGAGTTGCAACTCATTATCGTTAAAATTATGGCCAGATAAAGAGCTTTATGAATATTCTTATTGTTCAATTCTTTTCCATTTTTCTCTTAACTCAAGATTCTCGTTTTGTTGTTTAAACCCAATAGACTCATATACAGATGAATGTAAGCGCTGTCGCCAATCAAAGTAGCTTTTTTTCTTATAAGATCGATTAGGATGTACAGCATTTGTTAAAAGTATTACAAACATTTGATTTTCTGTATCAATCCACATTGATGTTCCCGTATAACCTGTATGCCCAAAACTTTGATCTGAAAGATAGATACCGCCTGACGCTTTTCCTGATGGAGTGTCCCAGCCCAATCCATATGATGAACCGGTGGTATCGTTAGATTTAGTGGTAAACTCTTTAATTGTATTTTCATTAAAGATTCTTTTCCAACCATATCTTCCACCATTTAACATCATTTGAGAAAAAATGGCTAAATCTTTCGCGGTTGAAAATAAACCAGCATGCCCTGCAACTCCGTTTAAGCTGAAGGCATTTTCATCATGCACAAATCCTTTGATCAATTTTTTATGAAAAATGCTATTCTCAGTAGGAACCACTCTGTTGAGCTTGCTTAGTGGTGGATTATAAAAAGTTGAGGACATGCCAAGCGGACTAAAAATAACAGAATCTACATAAGAACTCAGTGATTTTTTTGCTACGCTCTCTACCACCTTTCCCAAAACAATTAAACCTATGTCTGAATAGATTGTTGAATCATTTAACCCTATCACCGGCTCAGTATTAAAAACAGAATCTAATCGAGACTGATAAGTTCCTCCCATTTTAAAGTATTGTTTAAATGGAGGAAGACCTCCTGTGTGGGTAATTAGATTCCTTATTGTAGTATTTCTTTTTTGTTCAAAATACTTTTTTTGCTTTCCAATGAATTCAGGAACATACCGCACCACTTTATCATCCAAATTCAACTTTTCATTTTCAATAAGATTCATCAGAGCAGATGTTGTTGATATAACTTTAGTTATCGATGCGAGATCAAAAATATTTCCTTTTGATACGACTTTTCTTTTTGAATACGTATGATATCCAACTGCTTCATGTAAGAATATCTTACCATCCTTTGCGGCAAGCATAACTCCCCCAGGAAAAGCAGTATCTCTTACAGCTTGCTCAAGAAGACTTTTAATTGGGTTAATGTTTACACCAATTTCTTCGGAGCGGATTCGAATTAACTCCTTAGCTGGCTCAGAAATATTTTCTATTTGATTCCAAGGCATAGGTTCAACAGTTAAACCTGTTCCTCTATCAGCAATTTCAGGAATTGAAACTGGAAGAATACCGCTTGCTCCGTTTTTACCCATTAAAAAATCAGCAACAGCGTCCTGCATAATACTACTTCCTTTATATGCACAAATATATACAGGCGTATCAGGAAAATCTTGTATTAAATATGGACTTCCAAAGCTTGTAACAATCAACCTGTTTGTTTTCATAGTCAATTTTTTGATTAGGTCAGCTTCCACTTTAGGTAAGAAAATGTTATCTTTCCACTCAACTGGATTCGCAAAAGCATTAACAAATACTATCCTATCTTTTGGAATTTCATCAAATATATAATTTGCTATAGCCAGGCTATCAGATTTATCAATTTGAAAAGATTTTATTTTACGCTTACTTTGTATAAGTTTTTTTGTAAGACTGCTTTCAGTGTGATTATTTGGTCCATCATATAAATCAATTACATATATTACCTCATCAAAATCTGGCGAAAGAGGTAATATGTTGTTATTATTTTTCACCACTGTGAGGGACTTTGAAGCTATATCTTCTGCAATTTCAAAATTTTCCTCTTTACCCATCGTTCTATGTGTTTGGTCTATATTTATAAAACGATTTTTATGTAAGCCAATCTTTTGCTTCATCTTTAAAATCTTTAGTACTGATGAATCTATTCTGCTTTCTTCAATTATATTATTTAAAACTGCTTGCTCAACAAGGTTGATAGATTCTTTCATGTTATTATTTTGAATTATTATATCAGATCCAGCTTTAATCGTTGCAATCATAGCATAAGAATCGGAATAATTTTTGATTATTCCACCCATTCCCATAGCGTCAGTTATGACAGCACCTTCAAAGCCTAAACTGTCTTTTAATATATCATTTATCCAGAAGGTTGATAATGTTGCAGGTTCATCAGCATTCTGTTGATAATCAGGTGCATTGACATGGGCAACCATTATTGCATCAATATCAGATTTTATGGCATTTGCAAATGGTGGTAGTTCAATAGTCCATAATCTCGATGAGTCACTTGGTATTTGAGCCAATGCGGAGTGAGAGTCCGTTTCTGTGTCACCATGCCCAGGAAAGTGTTTGGCTGTAGCTAACATTCCATGATCTTTAAGTCCTCGAATGAATTCTTTTGAATAACGATATACTGAATCTGGATGTTCGCCAAAAGATCTAGTATTGATAATTGGATTTTTAGGATTGTTATTTACATCAACTACCGGGGCTAAGTTAAAATGAATTCCAACCGAGCGGCTCTCCTCTGCTGATATCATTCCGGCCTTGTAAGCATATTTTGCATCACCTGTAGCAGCTATTGCCATCATTGGGGGAAGTGTTACAGCGCCGTTATACCTTCTTCCGAGACCTGACTCTATATCTGCTTCAACTAAGAGAGGTATTTTTGATAACTTCTGCATTTTATTTAAAATTGTTAGTGCGCTACCAGCTTCTCCAAACCAAATATGAACTATACCAATTCCGTCAGTACTCAAAAGATTTTCAATTTCTTTCCACTCTTCACTATCAAAGTTTATAAATTTCATATTCATCCTAAATACCATCATTTGAGCTATTTTCTGACGTAGGGTGAGTTTTTTTAATGTAGCTAGAGCCCAATCTGAATTATTTGAAGAGACTGTCCCTATTCCAGAGCAACCTAAAAAGATAGTGAAAAACAATAATATAAAATTTTTAAACATATGGTTATAAAAATTAACTTTACTTCCCTGATTAAATCTTTAACTTTATTAAATTTATACCATGAATAGTTTGCCGCCAAATATATCAAAATTAATTGGACAAATGATTATGGTCGGAATCAAAGGTCATGACAGGGATGCTGTGAAAGATTTTTTTGAAAGGAATTATAAATATCATGTTGGAGGAATCATTTTATACGATGAGGATATAACTACAAACCCACCATCTCTTCACAATATACGATCACAGCATCAACTTTCTAGCTTTACAGATCATCTTCAAGAATTTAGCTCAAATCCCCTGCTTATTGGCATTGATCAAGAGGGTGGAAAGGTAAATAGACTAAAAGAAATCTATGGTTTCCCAAAAACAATAAGCTGGTCAAAACTTGGCAATATCAATGACTTAAAAAAAACTGAGCTTGAATCAAACAACATTGCAAAATCATTAAATCAATGTGGTATAAACGTAAATTTTTCACCAGTTCTTGATCTTGACATATGTAAAGATAATATTATATCTCAAAAAGATCGCGCTATTTCATCTGATTATAAAGTTGTATTTGAACATGCACAAACTTTAATTAAATGTCATTTAGATCACGATATTATCGCAGTAGGAAAGCATTTCCCGGGACAAGGCAGTTCCCAGGGTGATACTCATCGAGATTGGGTAGATGTTAGCGATACATGGTCAGATATAGAATTGCGCCCCTATAATAAACTAATTCAAGCAAACAATATTTCTGCAATAATGACATCTCATCTATACAACAAGCATCTTGATATGAAGTATCCTGCAACACTTTCAAAAAAGATAATCAATGACCTTCTTAGAAGAGAAATGAATTTTAAAGGTGTAGTTATTAGCGATGATCCTCAAATGGAAGCAATTTCTAGTAGATATAAACTCAAAAGAATAATTGAATTAATGATTTGTGCTGGGGTAGATATATTTTGTTTTGGCAATAATTTGGTGTATGATCCAGATATTGTAAAAAAAATACACAATGCTGTATTACGTTTATTAAAGGATCAAAAAATTGATGTTTCAATGCTAGAAAAATCTAATGAAAGAATAATGAAGCTAAAATCCAAAATAGGTTTATTGTGAAAGCAATCTGTATTGATGGTGGAGCTTCAAAAGTGGCCGGATCTATAGTAGAGCAATTAGACAGTGTTACTTTTAGACTGTATGGAGATATCATAGAGAATCGCTACAAAGATCAAGAGGGCTTTAACCATAATTTTTCATCAATTGATTTAGATTTACAGCTCGAAAGAATACCTATAAATCATGATGAAAAAAAACAAGGCGATGTTTACATAAAAACAATCATTTCAACTATTGATAAACTCATAACAAGAGATGATACGCTAATTTCAATAGCAATGCCTGGAGTTAAAACAAAAGATAAAAAAGGAATTTCGGTTATGGCCAATGGGCCACGAATTCCCAATCTCATTCATGACATAAAAAATTATTTTGGCCAATCGGTAAAGGTTTTAGATGTACAAAGCGATGCAGACATGTGTGTATGGGGTGAAGAATATGCTAAAAATGGATCATTAAGAAGTATTAACAATGCATATTATCTTGGCGGAGGTACTGGAATCGCGGATGGCTTAAAGTTAAATAGTAAAATTCTATCTTTTGATGAAGAATCTGATTGGATTGCAAAATGCTGGGAATTCAAACTGGAGAATGGAAACTCATTGGAGTCGCTAATCTCAATGGCTGGCATAATTAATAAAAAAAACTCTTTAGAAGAGATATGTAATAATATTGGTTTGTTTTTATTTGATAGATTGTGCACAGTTCATAAAGGGGGAAGTCCTAAATTTAAAGTTAGCAGACCTGTATCTGATACACATTCATTTAAAGGTATATTGCTTGATCGGATCATTATTGGCCAAAGGTTAGCTGAATATTTTAGCTCAGAACCTGGAAATATTCATTTCAGACAAATTAAAAATATTTTTCTAGAATATTGTAATATTGAGGGCGGGCCTATAAAAAGAAGTTATAATGCTAAAAATATTGATGAAAAAATCATATTATCGCGATTACGTGAATCTCCAATTATTGGCCTCGGGGCAAAGGCTTGCTTATCGCAATGAATTTGAATTATTTACCCAGCAAAGAACCGACTATCAAAGTAGGGATAGTTCTTCCTATAGATAAAATGTCCAAAGTCGATATAGTTTTATCGGATAACGACAGCTTTGAGATAGAGACAGTAGAAAAACTGTATCCATCATGTAAAAATTTAAAAAAGCTATCAATCATGATAACTGAATCAGGTTTAAAATTAGATGAGCTTAGTTGTATTTCAACAAAAATTTCAATTAAGCCAATAATTGCTTCTGAAAATACCTTTATTACATTGAAAAATATTACAGCAGGTAGAGGGTTTCATTGGCAGAAAAAAATAGATGTTAAGTATTGGGGTAAAATTGATTTTTTAAAAAAGGAGAAAAATTTATTAGCAATAAATGAAGTGAAATTAGAAGACTATTTAAAGTGTGTGGCAACATCCGAAATGAGTCAAAATTGTCCAAGTGAATTTTTAATTTCACAAACTATTGTAGCACGATCATGGATTTTAGCAAATATTGAGCAAAAACATAAAGAACTAAATTTTGATGTTTGCAATGATGACTGTTGTCAAAGATACCAAGGGTTAAATAATTGCAATGATGAATCTATAGAAGCTGCAAATAGTTCGTATGGAAAAGTGCTAATACATGGAAATCAAATTTGCGATGCACGCTATTCAAAGTCGTGCGGTGGAATAACAGAAAACTTTGAAAAT
>CETL01067041.1_pt1 | contig 13845 bp, 8 predicted proteins | sample 356371 | NCBI WGS metagenome assembly CETL01 (sample SAMEA2622518, study PRJEB7988) | marine metagenome | biome: marine biome (ENVO:00000447); feature: surface water layer (ENVO:00002042); material: "saline water (ENVO:00002010), including plankton (ENVO:xxxxxxxx)" | depth 5 m | reverse complement strand
GTACAAACTGAATTTGAAAGTAACGCAGCAGCACAGCCTGTAGGTTCTGGTTCTTCTATTTATTTTTTAACTAAAAAAGGTTCTTTTGCAGGTATAAGAGAATATATTATTGCAGGTAATCAACAAATTCAAGATGCTGCAAACACAACTATTCATGTACCAAGACTAATACCAAGTGGCATTTTTAAAATGGCAGTATCTAATAACCAAGATATTCTTGTTTTGCTTGGTACAGATAATCCAAATAAATTATATGTAAATAGATGGTTATATGGTGAAGGGTTTACTAAAGCTTTAAACGCTTGGTTTACTTACACAATAAATAGCAATAGGTCTATTTTAAATATTGATTTTATTGGTACTGATTTGATAATGGTTATAGAAGAAGCTAATAAAGTAACCTTAGAAAAAATACCGTTTGAAACTAATTTTAGAGAACCTAACGCAGAGTTTGAATATCATCTAGACCACAAGGTAACTGAAGCTACTAGTGGTGTATCTGTTGCTTACAACTCTGGTACTGGTATTTCTACATTTACAGTCCCTTATAGGTTAAGAGCCAACATGAATGTTGTTGGCAGGTATCTTGCTAGTAATGAAACTAGCACTTTTGTAGATGCTCAAGGCAATACAAGAACTCTTGTATCAGGACAAGTACTAACAACTACTAATACTACTAATGGTTCTACCTCTACGATTACAGCAACAGGAGACTTTAGAAATAGTAAATTTATTATTGGTGAACCTTATGAAATGCACTATAGGTTTAGTCAACAAAGGTTAACTCAAGGTGGTGGCGGTGCTACTGAACTTATAAGTGGTCGATTACAAATACATCATTTTTATATTAAGTATGAAGATTCTGGTTTTTTTCAAGTAGAAGTAACACCTGAGAATAGAGATACATCTCTACATAAATTTACTGGTCGTTTGCTTGGTGCTGCTTCTGCTTCTATTGGTCAAATTAATTTAGATACAGGTACATTTAAAGTGCCTATTATGAGCAAGTCAGATAGAGTAGATATAGATGTAAAGAACAATACATTCTTGCCTACATTGTTAGCTAGTGCAGAATATGAAGGAGTATTTCACATGAGGAGTAGAAGAACTTAATGGGATATTTAAGAAAATCAAAGTTATCTGATCTTAATTATGTATGTCAAAACATGAGACAAATGGATAGATTAGAAGGTTTATATCAAACAGGACAAGATCCAGAAGATGCCTTACGTTTGTCTTATTTGTTTGGTAAAACAATATTAACAATAGCTGGTGACGAGGATCAACCTATGGGGGTATGTGGAGTGCGTAAAGATGGTTGTATATTTATGATCTGTACTGATGAATTGTTTTCTAATAAAAAATATAAAATACAACTAATAAGAAAAGGTAGAGAATGGATAGACAGTTTGTTGAAATCTTATAAACTCCTATATAATTTTGTATATGCAGAGAATCATACTGCTATAAAGTGGTTAGAAGCTCTCGGTTTTGTTTTTATAAATTATCACGAAAAATATGGACAACATGAAAAACCATTTTATGAATTTTTGAGGATTGCCTAAATGTGTAGTCTTGTTGCTGCTAGTGCTGGTATAAGTTTATTCCAAGGGCTTGCTATGCGTGGTGCTGCACAAGACGCTGCTGACCAAGCATATCAAGTAGAAGTGGCAGGTGTAGCCAATGCTGAAACTGATAAAAGAAATAAACAAGCAGCATTAATGGAGCAACAGAGTGATAAAGAAAAAACTTCTGCACAAGATAAATTTGCTAAAAGTATTGATGCGTTAAGAGCTAGAGCTTCACTTTTAGCTTCAGAAAGATCAGGTGTAAGCTTTGGTTTGATACTACAAGACAATGAAAGACAAGCAGCAAACTATAGAGAATCTATTAGACAATCATTAGAATCAGCAAGAAGACAGCATACAAGGTCTATACAGCAGACAGAAGCACAGTATCAAAATATAAGAAATCAATACAGAAGCCAAACACAACAAGCATATAATCAAATACCCTCTTTAGGATCAGTATTATTGGGTGCAGCTTCAAGTGGCTTGCAAACTCAACTTAGCTTAAACGCAGGATAAAACTATGTCATCAAGTTTTCAAAGTACTGCTTACCAATCGTTTGCACAACCAGTTGATACGTTTGTAGAACCTGTTAAAGTTTTGCCTAAAACAAATATGATGGCACTTGCCGAAACTTTAAAGGTTATAAATCCAGTATTAGAAAAGTTTATAGAAACTAAGATTGACGAAAGAAGGGCAGAAATATCAGAAGAAGCAATGAATGATGCTTTAGATAGCTCAACAAACGATTGGGCTGACGCATCTAAATATGTAAGAGATAATAAACTGTTTAGCGGTAATAGACTTTATAACAAGGTTTTTAAAAGAACAAAAGCTACAATTTTAGGTGGTGGTTTAGAAAGTAAATTTAAAACTGAATACGAAAATGCAACAGTAGATGGAGTACCTTTATCAAACTTTTCTTTAGATTCATTAGAGTTTTCAGATTGGTTAAACGAAACAAGAACAGAAGTTATAAATTCTTTAGGTGATGTAGATAGTGATACTTTCAACAAAAAATTTTTTCCATACCTTATAAATGCCACAACTAAAATAACTGACATTCACGAAAAAAGACATGAGGAGTTTCAAGTAGAAAAATTAAAAATTGATGCTTCTAGTCTTGCTAAAAATATAATAAATTTTCAAACAGCAGGTCCAGACTCAGATGATGTAAGCAAAAATCAATTCTTATTATTAACAGCTTCTATAGATCAATTTGAAAATGATATAAATAAATTAGGATTAAGTTCAAAAAATAGATCAGCTATCAATAAAACAATATTAGATAGTCTTAGTGCTGAAGCAAAAAGAATTGGATTTGATACTGGTGATGTAGATTTAGCTTTATCAATTTTTAAAAGTGCAGATCAATTTCCTTTTGGTCCTAATGGACAGTTAACTTTATTAGACCACCCTGACTACGTTGAGATGGAAAATAAATTACGAGAAGATGTTGAAGACTATACAGACAAATCAGATAGAAGAGACAGGGCAGATGCAAAAAGACAAAAAGAAGAAGCTATAGAATTAGGTATGTTGAATGTTGCATCTTTGTATGCAACAGGGAAAGGAGAGGAAGCAGTTAACTTATTAGAAGAATTACAAAGAGCAAACCCATTAATTGCAACAAAACTTGCTTCAAATGCAGCAGTTTTAGATGGTGATACAAATGAAAAATATGCTCAAATAATTTTTAATATAAATGAAGGGAACTATGAAACATTATCAGATGCAAGAATAGCAGCTATGGCTTGGTATCTTGATGAAGGTACAGTTAAAAATGATCTTAATACAAGTAGACTAAATAGCTTAATGAGTCTTGCAGGTACAGTTGATAAAGGAGTCTTAACACCTCTAAATAGTTACTTCGTAACTTACGAAGGAAGATCTAAAAATTTACTTACATCAGATACCGAATTAAAGATATTTTCTGCAATAGGTAAAGATGAACAATTAAATCTTGTAAAAGTAAACCTTGAAGAATTTAAACAAGAGTTTAGAGAATGGAGATTATCTAATCAAAATGCAGGTACAGCACAGATTAATGCAGAATATGAAAGACTTGCAGGTATATATGATGCTAAATTACTAGCTAAATTAAAAAAACAACTAGACCCTTCAAGTGAACAAACTGACAATAATACAAAATTTATAAATGAAAATCAAAGCGGACTTGAAGGAGTAGCTACAGATGGTGGAACTAATAACAATAACGAAACTGGTGATTTCTTTGGTAACACAGCTTTACCTTCAGTTGAATCAAGAGTTATTGCAGAACTAACAAGAATGGGAGGTATTACAAAAGAAAATAGAGATAAGTTGCTAGAAGAAGTAGTAGCAGAAAAAGCAAAAATGAACTTTACAAATATTGTTGGAAAGTCAGAAGCAGATCGAATAATTAGATTTTTACAAACAGGTGAGTATGGATTTGGCGGTGAAGGTCCAAGAGTTTATCAACCAATGAAACTATTGGTAGATACTGATAATTTAGAAGCTAGTGCTTTTACTGATGATGATTCACCTACTACAGTTGAAGTAGAACAAGGAGATACTTTAAGTGAATTAGCAGATCAATTTGGTTCATCAGTACAAGCAATTATGGAAGCTAATAATCTTACTAACCCAGACATGATAAGAGTAGGGCAAGAGTTAGTTATGCCAATAGTCGAAAGGGTAAATATGAAAGAAGTAAAAAATAATCAAATAAAAGCATTAAATGTGATATTAAAAGATACAGACAAGACAAAAGTAATACCTCAACCTAAGATAGAAGATATGTTGTTAGCTGTAGGTTTTGAGCCAGAGATTGCTAAAATTATGGCTGCTGTAGCAATGGCAGAATCAGCAGGTAATCCTATGATTGATACAGTAAAATCAGGTTTAGATCCACAGAAGAAAAAAGAATTTTCTATAGGTTTATTACAACTAAATATGAAAGATGATAAAGACAGATTGTTAGATGTGTTTGATATTGAATCTGAAGAAGAGTTATATGATCCTATTATTAATGTAATTGCAGCCAAGCGACTATATGATGAGCAAGGACTAGATGCTTGGGGTGCATACAAAAATGGCTCCTATAAAAAGTTTTTAAAGAACTAACATGACAGACTCAAACATCAATAATCTTCTAAATAATGAAGAGGAAGAAGAAAAGAAAAAAATAGAAACACCAGAAACAGACGCTTTGTTTCAAAGGTTTGATAACCAACCCCTATCTGCTGTCAGCAAAGTTATAAACAAAAGCCAAGCAGGTGTAGTAGATTTTTTTGATAATAAATTTTTAGGAGATCAAAGAAGTTTTGAAGAAATATTAGAAAACAGATCACGAATTATTAATGAAGGAAAAGAAAAATTTACAGAAAGAGATGAAGAAATAAAAAAGACAAAAGCATCACAAGTAATTAGAGGTGCTATTACTGGTCCTTTAAAAGCAATAAACGAAACTGTGGAGTTTGCAGATGATATATATGATTATTTAGCAGGTAATCCATACGACAATAACGACCTTATTGATTACAGTTATTTTGAAAGAGAAGATGATGGTGCATTTTTTCAGATACCACAAGCCATAACACAATTCTTATTACCTATGGGGATCTTTACCAAAGGTCTTAAAGGTATTAAAAACCCTTGGACAAGAAACCTTGTTGCAGGTTTTCTTACAGATTTTGTTGTAGAAGATCCATTTGAACAAAACCTTTACAACATGGTTGATGAATATGAAGGTGCGTTAGAACCTGTAATAGATGTTTTGAAAATGCCAGCATCAGTATTTAAAGCTGATGATGATATATCTCCTATAGAAGCAAGACTTAGAAAAGCTTTTGGTGGTGCAATTTTAGGAGAAGTTTTAACAGGGTTAGCTGTGGGTTTAAAAGGTTTTAGAAATTCTCCTCTAGCTCCAAAAATTATATCAACCTTAGAACGTAAAAGAAAATTAAAATTTAAAGACCTTGGTATTGATGAAGCTGGTAACGAGTTATTAGATGAAAAAGTTATTGATTTAGTAAAACCTTTAGAAGTAAAGAAAGGAAAAGGTATAGGAGATACAACACAAGTACCAGAAGTCGGTGACAAAATAGAATCTACATTTAACCCAAACATAACTGGTGGTGGTATTGATGAACTTACAGATAGTCTTTTAAATATTGCTGAATACTTTAGAGATACAGATGAATTAGGGCAATGGGCTAGGTCTGTATCTTTAGGAGATATGTTTGCTGCTTCTCAAAGACAAACAAATGGAGAAGCTTTAGAAGCTGCTAGATTTTTCTTGCAAGAATTTGGTCCTTTCAAAAAAACTAAAAATGGCAAGATAATAAACAATCCAAAATACTTACCTGCTACAACTATATCTGTAAATCAAATGATGAATAAAAATGGCGAAGCTGTTTTTAATTTATCTGCTGCTTTGCATAATGCTATAGCTACAAAAAATGCAGATTTAATAAAAGAAATAAAACCAGCATTTTTGAAAGAAGTAAAAGTATTAAAAGGTCTTGTCTACTTAAATAAAGGAGTTAGTTCTCTTACTTCTCAAACTTTAGGTGCAAGAAGGATTGCAGGTGATTTAAGAGATACAGTAACAGAAGCTAAAGATTTTGGTAGGAGATCAAGAGGTACAGAGAATATAAATAATATAAATAGAGATTTTGTTGAAAATGTAGGAGTAAGTGAGATAGATGAAACCTTTAATAAGATTTTTGATTTAGTAGAGAAAGGAGATCAAGAAGCTGCTTTAGCTCTAACAAGACTTACAAAATACTTGAACGTAGCAGGGGGTAATCCAGAAGTTATGAAACACATGATAAAAAAAGGATTGCTTTTAAAAGGTGTAGAGTTTACTAACGAAATATTTATCAACTCTATTCTTAGCGGTCCACCTACTCATATAGTTAACCTTTTATCTACAAGTTTAAATACTTTATCAAAACCACTAAGTCAATCTCTTGGTGCTGCAAAAGTTGTTTTTAGAAAAGATATGGATATTTCTTTTGCAGATACACTTTTAGCTAGAAGAGATAATTTAATATTTAAACCAGAATTTAATTCTGATGAATTTATAAAAGGTTGGAAACAATTTATATATATGGGTGAATCTTTAGGTGATGCTTTTAATATTGCTCGTAAAGCTTTCAAGGTAAATGAAAATATACTTGATAGAGGTGCAATGGTTTCAGATGCACAACGAGTATCAAGAAATATAAATGCAGAAGATGTAAGAAATTTTGCAGATCAGAATATTGTTACTAGAGGAACAGTAAAACCTTTTGTTGATGTGTTTTTAGCTGATGCTTGGCTTCCTTCTATCTACAACAACTTTAGAAGAATAAATGGTTTCGGTTCTCGTATGCTAATTACAGAAGACGAGTTTTTAAAACAAGTAAACTTTAGAGCTTATGTAAAAGCAGAAGCTTGGGAGCAAGGAATAAGAAAAAATTTACAAGGAGATCAATTAAAAAAATACATTCAAAAGCAAACAAAGAAAGTATTTAAAATTGTTGATACTGGTAGTGTTGGAAAAATGCCAAAGAGTATTCAAGATATGTATAAGAAAGCTAAAGATTTTGCTGCTGAAGCTACATTTACAAAAGAATTAGACAATACAGGAATTGCTGGAAGAATACAAAATTTTGCACAACACCCTTACGGAAGAATAGTTTTTCCTTTTGTAAGAACTCCTGTAAATATTTTTAAAACACAAATAAGACATACACCTGTTGTAAATTTATTTATGAAAGAATACAGGCAAGCACTTAGAAGTACAGATCCTAATATCGCTGCAAGAGCTAGAGGTGAAATGTATTTAGGAGGTGGATTTGCTGTTTCAGTTGGTTTGATTGCTAGGGATATAGAAAATCCTTTTGCAGAAATAGCTATGACAGGTGGTGGTCCTAATACTGTAGGATTTGGAGACTCAATAGAAGCAAATAGACAATTAGTAAAACAAAAGAAAGAAGAAGGCTGGCAACCATATTCATTTAGATTTCTTGTAAGAGATTCAAATGGAGAAATAGTTTTAACAAAAAGTGGTAAACCAAAATATAAATATATTTCTTATAAAAGACTTGATCCTTGGTCTGGTACTTTTATGCTTCTTGCAGATTTTATAGACATAGAAGGACAAATAGGAAGTCAACAGAGTAATGATTTTGCTACTGCACTTACTGTTTCTATTGCAAGAAATCTAACAGATAGAACTTACATTAGAGGTCTTACAGAAGTTGCTGAAGCTATACATAATCCTTATGCCTTGCAAACTTTACTAGCAAGAAGGGCTGCTAATATTATTAATCCTGTTGCTGGACTAGGTAGATCAGTTCAAAGAGCTACAGACAAAACAAAACTAGATACTACATATTATCCAGCAGATGAAGTAAATACAGGTCTTAGACAAACTCTTAATGAATTAGCAAGAACAATACCTTTTTATAATGCAAACTTAGAACCTGATAGAAACTGGTTGACAGGTTCAGTTGTTGAATATCCTAGTGGTTTTGGACCTGATACCTTTGATATTTTAAATCCTTTTACTGCTACTAATACAAAAGATAATTATGTTCTTAGCGTAATTAATGACTTGAACATATCTTTGCAATCACCTAAAAAGTTTTTTATGAGAAGACAAGGAATACAAGGAAGTGGTATTGAACTTACAAGCAAACAATATGCAAGTTATATTAAGTATTTGGCTTTTGATACAAAAGAAGATGGTCAAAGGTTGATTGTAAAATTATACAAAGAGTTAAATAAACCCGAGAATAAAGCTTTTTATAAAACCGCTATGGGTGAAGAAGTTGATTCAACCAATCAAGATACTATGGTTGGTGTTCAAGACAATGCAAGAGCTATACTTTCAAAAAAGATAAAAGGTATAGTGGCAGACTATAAAGTAAAAGCAAGAAATGAATGGTTACGTTTGCCAGAAAATAGAGAATTATTTAAAAGATATTCTGCTAACATAGAAATAATTAACAATGAAACTACTAAAGCAACAATTAAAAACTTGGAAAAAATTAAAAACCTAGGCAATTAATTATGGCTACCAACACAACAGCTACTACACAAAATCATAATGGTACAGGTAGTCAAAATAACTTTGCTATATCGTTTGCTTTTTTAGCTAACACAGAAGTTGATGTAAAAGTAGGTGGTGTTCTTAAAACATTAGGTACTCACTATAATATTGTTGGTTCTCAAGTACAATTTACTTCTGGTAATACACCTCCAAGTGGTACAGCTAATATTGTAATTACAAGAGATACAGATATAAGTGCAAAGAAAGTAGATTTTGCAGATGGTAGTGTTTTAACAGAAACAGATCTAGATAACAATAGCGATCAAATATTATTTGCTCAACAAGAATTTACTAATGATTTTGTAAAAAGAGATGGTTCGCAAACAGTTACAGGTAATTTAGTTTTTGAAGGTGCTACTGATGATAACAATGAAACAACACTAGCAATAACAGATCCTACTGCTGATAGAACAATTACTGTACCTGATATTACAGGTACACTTATAACTACAGCAGATACAGGTACAGTATCAAATCAAATGATTGCTGGTGATGCTGTTACAAACGCAAAAATTGCAGATGACAGTATAGATTCAGAACATTATGTAGACAGATCTATTGATACACAACATATTAGTGCTTTACAAGTTACTACGAATGAACTAGGACCTGACGCTGTTACGTCAGCTAAATTAGCAGATAACTCTGTAAATTCAGAACACTATGTAGATGGGTCTATAGATCATGTACATTTAGCTAACGACATCATTGACGGAGATAACATACAAGATGATGTAATCAATTCTGAACATTATGTAGCTGGCAGTATAGATCATGAACATTTAGCAAATGACATTATAGATGGTGATAATATTCAAAATGATGTAATCAATTCAGAGCATTATGTAGCTGGTTCTATAGATCATGAACACCTAGCTAACGACATTATAGATGGAGATAATATTCAAGATGATGCTATAGATAATGAACACATAGCAGCAAACGCTGTAAGAGTTAATGAGATTAAAGATGGTGAAATAACGTCTGCAAAATTAAATCCTTCTGCTGTTATTACTGAAAGTGAGCAAGCTTCAGCCACCACAAATGACACATCATTTTTAACCTCTGCTGCTGCTGACGCTAGATTTTTTAATATCAGTACTGGTGACACAATAAAAGATGGTCAAACATTCCCAGATAACGATACAACCATTGCAACTACCGCAGCTATAAATGACAGAATAATTGACCTTATAGATGATGTTGGTGGTTTTACTATTATTGCTAGTGAACAAGCTTTTCCAAACGTAAACCCACAAGGAGTCACAGGACAAGCAGCAGTATTAAGTATTAAAGCAGCAACTACAAACTTAGTTCCTAGTGGTACAACTGTAACTGTAGCAAATGGTAACGTAGCTGATAATGCAAATATTACTATTACTGATGTACCAACTACTATACCTTCTGGTTTTGGATTTTTAGTAGAATCTACAACCACGCTTCATACATACTCATTTCATAGATTAGTACCAAAAGCAACAGAGGTAACAACTGTAGCTGGTAAAGCTGTAGAGATAGGCAGATTAGGTACTGCTGACGCAGTAGCAGATATGGCAATACTAGGCACAACAGATGTTGTTGCTGATATGAATACCCTTGCGACAGCAGATATTGTTAGCGATATGAATACGTTGGCTGTAGCTGATGTTATAAGTGACATGAACACACTAGCTGTAGCTGATGTTATTAGTGATATGGATACTGTTGCTACTAACGTGACCAACGTAAATAATGTTGGTAACAACATCACAAATGTAAATAGCGTAAGTAACTCCGCAGGTGCTAACCAAACATTTACAGTTACAGTACAAAACGTAAGTGGCAATAAATACTTTATAGATAGTGTACAAACACCTGTACTAAAACTTGCTAGAGGTAAAACATATACATTTAATTTAGCTGACAGCAGCAATAGCGGACACCCTTTAGCTTTTAGAGACAGCAGCGACAACTCTTACACTACAGGAGTTACAACAAACGGAACTGCTGGCAATTCTGGTGCAACTGTAGTTATTGTTGTAGCAGCTAACGCACCTAGTTCACTTAAGTACTATTGCACATCACATGGTAACTCTATGGGTAACACCATAAATGTTATTGATGATAATGTTGGTATAGTTGCTGGATCAATCTCTAATGTTAATACAGTTGGCAATGCAATAACAAATGTAAATAATGTTGGTGGGTCAATTACTAACGTAAACACAGTAGCAACTAATATATCAAGCGTTAACAGTTTTGCTAATACATATCGTATAGGTGCAAGCAACCCTACAGATAGCTTAGATGTTGGAGATTTATTTTTTAACACTACATCTGATTCACTTAAAGTTTATACAGGTAGTGCTTGGGTAGATGGTGTAACAGCTACAGGTAGCTTTGCTGTTGTTACTGGTAACACATTTACTGGTAGTAACATACATAACGACAACGTAAAATCTATATTTGGTACAAGTTCTGATGGATTAGAGATATTTCATAACGGTAGTGATTCTGTAATTAACGATCAAGGTACAGGCAGTTTAAAATTACAAACTGGTGGTAATACAAAAATAGAAATTACCAGTACAGGAACTTCTGTGACAGGTAATATTGTTGTATCTGGTAACGTAGATGGTCGTGATCTAAGTACTGATGGTACAAAGTTAGATGGTATTGAGACAGGTGCGACAGCAGATCAAACAGCTAGTGAAATTGTAAGTTTATTATCTGACCAAAACATAGCCACAACAGGAACTTTAGGTAGTAACGATATAACAATTACTGGAACAAAACCTAAATTAGTTTTAAATGATAGCAATAACGAGAACGACTTTCATATCCAAAATGATGATGGTACTTTTGCTATTAAAGATATTGACTCTGATACTGGCAGATTAACTATAGCTTCTAATGGTCAAACAACAATTAGTGGTAATTGTGATTTTTCTGCTGGTATTGACGTAACAGGAAATATCACAGTCTCAGGAACAGTTGATGGTGTAGATATAGCTGCACTTAACACAACAGTTGGAAACATATCTACAGAAGTTGTTAACGACAGTTCACCACAGCTAGGCGGTGACTTAGCAAGTAATGGTAATGATATTCTCATGGCTGATAACGATAAAATAAAAATTGGAACAGGTGAAGATCTAGATATTTACCATTCTGGGGTACATTCTTACATTGATAATGATGGTATTGGAGATTTATTTATCAGAAGTACACAAACTAATGGAGATGTAAATATAAGAGTTTCTAATGGTAATGGTGGCTTTACTGTTAAGAGTACTACAGACGAAGACATGATTAATGCTGTAGCAAACGGAGCAGTAGAGCTATATTACGACAACAGTAAAAAGTTTGAAACCAAAAGTTATGGAGCTATATGGACAGGACAACTTGCTGGTTTAGATAACTCCAAAGTAACATTTGGAAATGGTGATGACTTACAAATTTTTCACGATGGAACATCTTCAATTATTAAAAGTGCTAGTCATCCTTTAGCTTATTATTCAAACACTAGACATCATTTTCTTAATGGTGATGGTAGCGAAAATATGGCTGTTTTTGTAGCAAATGGGCAGTGTGAGTTATATCACGACAACGCTAAAAAGTTTGAGACAGCTTCAACTGGCGTACAGATTCCCTCTACTAATGATTTTCGTATTGCTGCTGGTACTTGGGCTGGAGAATATAATGGTGGTATAAAAATACAAGCTGATCCAAGTAATAGTTATTTTCAATATCAAGGTAACTTATATTTTAGAGATACTGGTGGTTCTAATAGAGCTTTAATAACAAACACTGGAAATATACTTCCCGGTAGTAACAACGCATCAGATTTAGGTACATCATCATATCGTTGGAGAAACATCTACACCAATGACCTTAACTTATCTAACGAAGGTTCATCTAATGATGTTGACGGAACTTGGGGAAGTTATACTATACAAGAAGGAGAGGAGTCGCTATTCTTGATTAACAAACGCAATGGCAAAAAGTATAAGTTTAATTTAATTGAGGTATCATAATGGCTATATATTATGCAGACGGTACTAACTCTTCTGAAGGTAGAATTATAAAGACTACAGTTCAAACTGTTAATACCAGAGCATCAACTACAAGCACATCTTATGTAAGTACAGGTTTAGAAATAACTAGCTACGCAGCAGAAACTTCTACTAATCAACTTCTTATAACTGTACACGCCCCCATTTCTGGAAGATGGTGGGGTGCTACAGGGTTTGGATTTAGATTTGAAAGGGACGGCTCACAGATAGGAAACATAGGAAGTGGTGGAACCATATATAACGGTATTTCTAACTGCAATATGTCTGCTCATAGTAGCGACCATACACACCACTTTAACTTTATGAATACTGCACGGTTACTTTATACCCCCAGCAATACAACTTCGTCTACATATAGAGTTGCGTGGGCTACACGATATACTTGGGCGCCTCTTTTTATAACTGGACAAAGCCCGAATATTACTGTTGGCACATCTACTTTTATGATACAGGAGATTGCACACTAATGTTATACGACCAAGAAGCTATTTATCACGCTTATCCCGACATGGAGCTTACAATAATAGACGGACAGGGGTGTTTTGAAAAAGATGGCAACACTTTTAAATATGATGAAGAGAAAGTAAAAAAAGCAAGAGAAGAGTTAAATAAATTAAAATATCAAACAGATAGATTATTTGAACCAGACGGTTATCCTTCTTTGGGATCGCAACTTGACTATATCTACCACAACGGTATCGACAAATGGAAAACAGATATGATTGATCCTGTAAAAGCTAAATATCCTAAACCAGAATAATGACAAAATCTACAACTGAAGAATTGCAAGCTGAATTACAAGAAGTAATTACTAAGCATAACCAAGCACAAAATGTTATAAACCAATGCAAAACTAGAATTATTGAACTAACTGCAATTATTAAAGATAGAACTGAAGAATAATGGACATACCTGAGATTAATCTGCCTGATACAGATTACTTCTTAGTACCACCTAGAACAATTTTTTATCCACCTGTGGCAGAGATTCCATATCTAGATCCAGTTCTTTTACCGAGTCTGGAACAAGTTGAGTCGGGTCTGGGAGATCAGGGATCTTCTGCTGAAAAAGATAAAGCATCTTCAACGGAGGAAGCGTTAGAACTAACACCAGAGACAATACCGACAAACCTGCCAA
>CETL01032918.1_pt1 | contig 13859 bp, 9 predicted proteins | sample 356371 | NCBI WGS metagenome assembly CETL01 (sample SAMEA2622518, study PRJEB7988) | marine metagenome | biome: marine biome (ENVO:00000447); feature: surface water layer (ENVO:00002042); material: "saline water (ENVO:00002010), including plankton (ENVO:xxxxxxxx)" | depth 5 m | reverse complement strand
GTCTTTATGTTGACTGCTGTTTTAACAGCATGTGGTGGTGGAGTCGGTACCCCGCCAAGTGAATATACAGCTAAGATTTATCCTATCGAGGGAGACTTTGATCGCTTTGAGACTGTAGGACCATTCTCGTCAAGAGATGAATGCACAGCCAAGGCAAAAGAGATGAATGCTGCAGCATATTCATGTGATCCAAAGACAAACTAAGACTAATAAGACGTGATTTATACCACTAGCATAATTAATTTATGTTGGTGGTATCCTCACAGCGCGGAAATGAATTTAGTGATGAGATCATACGATCTATAAGAATAATTGCCAACCTTGCCATTTCCGATCTTCTTGTTATCAATTTCTGTAATCGGGACACAATAGTTTGTCGATGAAGTACACCAAACTTCTTCCGAGCTCAATAGATCATCCTCAGTTACATCGGTCTCCTGTACCTCTATGTTATTATTACGAAATAATTCTATAAGCAAGTCTCTTGTTACTCCTGGTAAGATCTCTACGCCAAGATTAGGTGTCATAACCTGTCCTTTTTTGACCACGAAAATATTACTAGCGGAGCCTTCTGTAAGTTTCTTGTTTCTTACAAGCAAAGTCTCATAAAAACCATTTTGAGCTGCATAATTTTTTAGCATTACATTACCTAATAGAGAAATACTTTTTATATTTGATTTCATCCATCGAAAATCCTCGCGCACGCAGCCTTTGAAGCCATTTTCAAGTTTCTCTTTAGGAAATACTTTATACTCTTCACCCATAACTAAGACTGTGGGTTCAATATCTTTAGGATAAACATGATTTCTAGAAGGTTGGTAACCTCTTGTAATATGAACGTAGAAAAAATGATCGATATACTTATTTTTAGAAATCAATTCTAACATTATCTCCTCGAGACTTTCTATAACTCCAGAGTCTCCACTCATGCCAACAAGCTCTAAGCTAGATTTAAGTCTTTGTAAATGCTTGTTAATTAGAAAAGGTTTTGATCTATATATAGGGATTAACTCGTAAACTCCATCACCAAAGAGAAAACCTCTATCCATAATAGATATTTTAGCATCATCGCGGTTTAAATATTTGCCATTTAGATAAATTATCTGACTCATTTAAAAGTTTTTAAGTATAGAATCAAGAGTCCTTCTGTACAGGCCTCCCAATTGTATATCTTCCAATGCATACAAATTAATTTTGGTTACTACCTCATTATCTAATTCAATAGCCACATAGCCCACATTCTCACCTTTTGAAACTGGGGCTGTTAAATTTTTGTCTATAATATAGGTTTTTTTAATTTTCTTTATAGATCTTCGTGGCACTGAGATGTATTGCTTTTCTAAAACACCAAGCTTTATCTCTTGTTCTTCGCCATCAAATATTCTTGCATTGAAAACTACATTATCTTTCTCAAAGATTTTATGAGTTTCATAAAATCTAAATCCATACTCCAATAAGGATTTAGAAATGGCTGTTCGCTGATCAGGAGACTTAGCTCCCATCACTACAGATATCAATCTTCTATTAGCTCTTTTAGCAGATGACACGAGGCAATAACCAGCTTTCTTTGTAAAACCAGTTTTAATCCCATCAACACTATCATCAACATATAACAACTTATTTCTAGAGAATTGTTTAATTTCATTGAAGATATATTCTTTTTTTGAGTATAACTCGTACCTATTTGGAAAGTTCTTGATTAAATTTCTAGACAAAACAGCTACATCTTCAGCTGAAGTATATAACTGATCACTTGGTAATCCAGTTGAGTTTACATAATTAGTATTTTTTAGACCCATATTAGTTGCGATTTGATTCATATAGATAGAGAAAGTTTCTTCGTCTCCTGAAATGTGTTCAGCGAGTGCGACACTTGCATCATTTCCAGAGGAAGTAATTATACCTTGTAATATATCTGAAACTCTAATTTTTTTTCCTACCTCAATAAACATTTTAGAACCACCAGTCTTCCATGCTTTTTCACTAACAGTTATTTTATCTTCTAACGAGAGTGTTTGATTATCCAATTCCAAAAATGCAATATATGATGTCATAATTTTTGTTATACTTGCCGGTGGTAACACTAATGCGGGGTTTTTTGAAGCTATTATCATGCCACTATCATAATCCATTAGAACATAAGACTTGATGTTAGGATTTGGTGGCTTTGGTATAGGTGATGCAAAAACATTGGTTAACAAAATACCACTTATGAAAAATAATAGAAAAAAAGATAGTACTGTTATATTTTGTCTAAACATACCTTTTAATTGTAACATAAATTATTATCTTTCCATCTGAGATTTAGCATCTCTCAGTTCTTGACTTAGAAAATGGACAGCTAAAGCATAGAGACGACTTCTATTGTATCTAGTAATGACATAAAAATTTCTGTGTGCAAAGTTAAATACATCACCAGACTGTTCTTTTCTAGCTATTATAGATAGTTTTTCATCTTCATCGATCTGCTCAGTGGATTTCAATCCTTTTGACAAGTAAGCCGCATATTTGGTTGTTGGCTTATATGATTTCTTTGATTCACTTCTGAGGCTACTCATGTTTCCTGGACTAATACCTGATAATACTGGTTGATTATATCTCCAGCCGTGTTTCGAAAAATAATTAGCAACACTCCCAATAACATCCGCATTGGAGTTCCATAGATCAACTTTCTCATCGTTATTAAAATCTACAGCATAACTTCTATAACTACTCGAAATAAATTGAGGTTTGCCAAGTGCTCCCGCATAAGAGCCTTTAATTGATCTTGGATCTAAATTGTTTTCTCGACACAACAATAAAAAATTTACAAGTTCAGATCTGTAGAATTTTGTCCTTCTACCTTTATTTGGACCTAATGATAGAGAAGCAAGAGTATCAAATGTCTTAAATGACCCAGTCCGACTTCCATATTTGCTCTCTATGCCAATTATCGATATTATTACTTCTGCAGGAATTTTATATTTTTTCTCTGCTTTCTTTAGAAGAGAGTCATTCTCTCTCCAAAATTCTAGTCCTCGTGTAACGTTATTTTTTGTGACAAAAAGTTTCTTATAGTTTGTACAATTTTTATCTTTGGTATCACATCCATTCCACGTCAGAGTTCTTTCTGGAGCTTTTTTAAAAAATCTTTTTATTTTCTCTTCAGTCTTAATTTCGGAGAACAGTTCTAACAATATCCTACTATTGTAATCATGCTCTTTTTCCATGAACTGAATAAACTTTTTTACATCGTTAGTATCATAGTCGCCAGCATATAGAGGATTGGCTAAAATCATAATTAAAAATGGATAGATAAATATTTTCATTTTCTTAAAATCCTTTGATGTGATTTTATTGACATAATAATCCCGACTGTAGCAAAAAGTGTAACCATTGAGGTTCCACCATAACTCATAAAAGGTAAAGGAGCTCCAACAACAGGCAAGAAACCTATAACCATTCCGACATTGACAATAACATAAAGAAATAATGTAAGACTTAGAGTGCCAGATAGTATCCTACCAAAATTATCTGTTGCTTTAACTGATATACTTAAACCCCTGAGTGCAATAAATAAATATAAAGATAGTAAAAGCAGAACTCCTAGAAAACCAAACTCTTCACCGAAAGCAGTAAATATAAAATCAGTTGAATGTTCTGGTACAAAGCCGAGTTTTGATTGTGTACCATTAAATAAGCCTTTGCCAAAAAATCCTCCAGACCCGAGGGCAATTTTTGACTGCAAAAGGTGGTATCCTGCTCCCATAGGATCAGATTCTGGATTAAAAAAGGTCAAGACTCTTTGTTTTTGATAATCATGCATATTCATCCACAATACTGGTGCAAGAAGTATAATCGTTAGGCTACTAGCAAGAAAAAATTTTAGGGATATGCCAGCTAGAAGTATCGCTATAGCGCCAGACATGCCAATGAGTAGAGCAGTTCCAAGATCTGGTTGTTTCATAATCATTAAAACAGGAACAAGGACTATGAGAGATGCTATTAAAAGATAAGCTGACTTTGGTGGCAAAGGTTTATTAGAATAATAATAAGCAACCATTAATGGTACAAAAATTTTCATCAATTCAGATGGTTGAAATCTGAAAAAAAATAGGTCTAACCATCTGTCCGCGGTATTTCCTACGCCAAAAAATAATACTGCTACAAGAAGCACAAAGGTAACAAAATATAGAAATGGAGCAAATAATCTTAAATTATCTGGATGTACTTGAGCTATAAATATCATCGTAAAAATACCTATAACAATTCGGGTTGCTTGTTTAATGACTAATGATAAATCTCCTGAGGAGCTAGAGTAAATAGTTACTAAACCTAAAAAAGTTATTAGCAAGATTGCTATAAAAATTTTAGCGTCTATTTTTAATACACTAGAAATGCCGTTGTAATGTCTCTGGCTATCGCCAATAAATTCACTCATTCTTAGAAAATAATTCCTCTTTAGTATTTACATAAAATTCAATCACATCCCTTGCAATAGGCGCCGCAATAGATGAGCCTCCTCCACCATGCTCAACAATTACGGTAACAACGATCTTAGGATTTTCAAATGGCGCATAACTAATAAATAAAGCATGGTCTTGCAGATTTTTTATATCAGTTTTACCTTTGTCTAGAGAATATACTTGGGCTGTTCCGGTTTTACCAGCTATCTCTATATTTCTTATTTTTTTCATTTGAGAGGCAGTTCCCACGCCTCTTTCATTGGTAACACGCCACATTGCATGATGCACTATATCTAAATAATCTAAATTTGGATAGTTTGTGATAAATTTATTATCTTGATAATCATATACATCCATTCTATCAGTTTTTGAATCACGAATTTGTTTCAAAAGATGTGGGGTATATGTTTTACCAGCGGTAGCTAAAGTAGATGTTGCTAAAGTTAATTGAAGTGGGGTTACAAGAAAATAACCTTGTCCAATTCCAACGTTCAGTGTCTCGCCAGGAAACCATGGTTGTTGTTTAATTTTGTATTTCCAATCTCTATCCGGAACTAACCCTTTTGATTCATTATACAAATCAATGTAAGTTTTTTGACCAAAGCCATATTTATTAATTTTATCGCTAATGATGTCAATTCCAGTTAATTCTGCAATTCGATAAAAGAACACATCACACGATTGAGTTAAAGCATATGATAGATCTGTAGAACCATGACCCTCTTTTTTCCAACATTTAAATGGCCTTTTATGATTATTAAGTAAATAAGCACCAGTACACGACACAAGTTTCTTTGAGTCTACAATCCCTTCTTCTAGAGCTATTAATCCAATAAATGGTTTTAGCGTTGAGCCAGGTGGATATTGCCCATTTATAGCTCTATTGATCATAGGCTTTCTGGGATCATTAAGTAATTTATTATAATTTTTACTGGATATAGATTTTGTAAAGAGATTTATATCATATCCAGGAGCGCTCACAAGCGCTAAAACTTCTCCATTATTTGGATTCATTACGATAACACTACCTTCCTTATTCTCCATCAGACCATATATATAGTTTTGAAGATCTATGTCTATAGTTAGATAAATGTCATCACCACGTCTAGGATCTTTTGTTTCTATAGTCCTAATTATTTCTCCGAGGGCATCAGTTTCTAATTTTTCGTAACCAGACTCTCCAGACAATATGTTTTGATAGAATCGTTCAACACCAAGTTTCCCAATCTCAGTCATTCCTTCTTGGATTTTAACAACATCAGAATAAATATCAGAATCAGAGACCTTGCCAAGGTAACCTAAAATATGAGAAGTTGAAAATGGGTGTAAATACTCCCTTTTTGCCTTTGGACTCAACTCCATCTCAGGCAGCAAATGCTTATCTACTGAGATTATTGAATATTCCTCGAGATTAATATTGGGGATTAATGTAACTTCTTTTGTTTTTCTATTTGTTAATTGTTCTTTAATAGAAACAAGGTCAATCTTATTCTTTGGTAAAACTGTGTTAACTGTGTTTAAAAAAACATCATCATTTTTTATTCTCTCTTTCTTGATTATTAGATCAAAGGTGCTTACGTTCTTAGCCAATATTTGCCCGTTCCTATCGTAGATGTTTCCTCTAAGAGCTTGTACTGGTCTAATTCTAATGCGATTAGATTCAGATTTTATTGCGTAATACTCATAATCAGATACCTGCACTTGATAGAGTTTAAAAACATAAGTGGTAAATATAGCTAGCACTATAATTGATGCAATTATAGCTCTTTTACTGTGAGATCGACGCTCTTCATCAGCATCATTCATCCGATCCCAACTATATTTCTCTTCAATCTTATTCCTTTTTCTGATATTGTCTTTTCGAGCTTTAGTTTTCATGAGATTATATCGTGAATATATAAAGGACTATAACATAAACACTATGACGTGTTCTAGAGATGAGGGTTTTTATGATAAATTTAGAATTTGTGCCAATTATTCTTGGTTTATTTGGGCTTATAACAGCTCTTTTTTTATACAAATTTGTACTCACATTTTCCGCAGGAGATGGAAAGATAGTTGAAATATCCGATCAAATACACTTGGGGGCAATGGCTTTTATCAAAAAAGAATACTCTATACTATTTTTGTTTGCATTAATTTTGATTTATGGCATCTATGAGGGCTTAGGTGTTCCTAGCACAGTTGCATTTATAATAGGTGCTGTATGCTCATCAGCTACTGGTTTTATTGGTATGTATACAGCCACGAAAGCAAACGTAAGAACTACAAATGCTGCAAATCAGACTGGTCTTTCCGATAGCCTTGTTATAGCTTTTTTTGGTGGTTCAATCATGGGTTTAACTGTTGCTGCAATGGGTCTCTTAGGCCTAGGCGTGCTTTATTATTTGTACGCTAGTAATCCTAGTACTGCCTCTGTTATTCATGGTTTTGGAATGGGTGCTTCTACCGTAGCTCTATTTTCTAGAGTTGGTGGTGGGATTTTCACAAAGTCTGCTGACGTCGGTGCTGATCTTGTCGGTAAAGTTGAGGCTGGTATCCCAGAAGATGACCCACGTAATCCAGGTGTAATAGCAGACAACGTAGGTGATAATGTAGGAGATGTAGCAGGAATGGGCTCAGATATTTTTGAATCTTACTGCGGCTCCATCATTGCGTCAATAGCAATAGCCTCCACAATAAGTTTATCAGTAATTGAAGTTCTTGGTCCAAGGCAGTCACTTATGTTCTTACCATTAGCTCTGGCATCTGTAGGACTTTTATGTTCAGTTGCAGGTATATTTATAGTGAAGATATTAGCAAAAACCACTTCGACTGATAAAATAAGTGGGGCTCTAAGAGGTGGCACTTTCTCAGCTGCAATAATATTTATTGTAATATCATACTTTATAATTTCGTCTTTAGATCTTAATTCAGATATCTGGTTCGCCGTATTAGCTGGCGCAGTTGGCGGTGTAATAATTGGCCTAGTAACAGAATACTATACAGGCGGTTCTCCAGTAAGGAAAATTGCTCATCAAGGTGAAACTGGTTCGGCAACAGTCATAACTTCAGGATTAGCCACTGGTTTAGAATCTGTGGTAATCCCTATTCTATCTATAGCTGTCATCATATTTATCTCTAACCAGTATGCAGATTTGTATGGAGTTGGAATAGCTGCCGTAGGAATGTTAGCTACGGTCGGCATAACAATGGCAATTGATGCTTATGGACCAGTGGCAGATAATGCTGGTGGAATAGCAGAGATGGCTGGCCTTGGAGAGAAAACTAGAGAGATCACTGATAGTCTTGATGAGGTTGGTAACACGACTGCTGCTATTGGAAAAGGTTTTGCTATTGGCGCGGCGGCTTTAGCAGCTCTTGCAATCATCACAGCTTTTGTTCAAGAAGTTAACCATCAATATGCTCAAGATGGGAGAGAAAACATTCAATTATTACTTACAGACACTAGAGTATTGATTGGGATATTCATCGGTGGGATGATCCCGTTCTTAGTGGGCTCACTTACAATAACCGCTGTCGGTGATGCTGCATTTGAGATGATTACTGAAATAAGAAGACAGTTCAAAGAAATACCAGGGTTATTAGAAGGAACTGGAAAACCTGATAACAACAGATGTGTAGAAATTGCAACCACAGCTGCATTAAAGAGAATGGTCCTTCCTGGTGCAATTGCAATCTTCTCACCAGTGATTGTTGGGTTTGGTTTCGGTCCTGAGATGCTTGGAGGTCTTCTTGGTGGTGGGCTTTTGAGTTGTGTTTTGCTTGCATTAACAATGTCGAACGCAGGTGGAGCTTGGGATAACGCAAAAAAATATATTGAGCAAGGGAATCTTGGTGGTAAAGGTTCCGAAATACACAAGGCTGCCGTTGTTGGTGATACAGTTGGAGATCCTCTAAAAGATACTTCTGGGCCTTCAATGAATATTTTAATAAATGTCATGGCTATTGTGAGTCTTGTTATAGCGCCACTCTTGTAGTTAAATCAGGGGGAGATAATGAACATACTTTTTTTAGGTGCGCCAGGTTGTGGTAAAGGTACACAGTCAAAAATATTAATTGAGAAATACGGTATACCGCAAATATCAACTGGTGATTTACTACGAGAAGAAATGGGGTCTGAGAGTGACCTCGGGAAAAAACTCAAAAATATAATGGCAAAAGGTGAGTTTGTAGATGACGAACTTGTTTTATCACTAGTATCTAAAAAAATAGAAAGCATCGAATGTAAGAGTGGGTTTATTCTCGATGGATTCCCTAGAAATTTATCACAAGCAAAAAGTTTAGATATATTGCTAAATGAAATGTCGAAAAGCATAGATCATGTTCTTTTTATTGATGTCCCGGATGAGGTTTTGATTGAGAGATGTACAGGAAGATTGCTTTGTGATACCTGTGACTATATTGGGAACAAAGATAGAGGGGAAAATGTTGGTGATCCGTGTCCTGTTGCCAAAGGCACATTGTATCAAAGAGAAGATGACAAAGAAGAAACAGTAAGAAATAGATTAGAGGTTTTTAAGGATCAAACTCAGCCCATAATTGAATTTTATGAAGAAAAAGGTACTCTCACAAAACTAATAGGCGGAAATGATCCTAAGCTACTTGCGGGCAAAATCAGCAAAATAATCAACATATAATTCAAAGAAGTTTTGAAAAACAGTCAATTCTGATAAAATCTTAGTGATTAATCATATATGAAGATGTTTTTACTAAGAAATTTTATATTTATAATAGTTTTTACTATGTCAAGTAGTGCCTCAGCTAATTGGTTCACATCAATAACTGAAATAAATTTGCTTCAAAAAATCAAAGATACTACTAATATTATTCCAGAGCCTTATAAGATTCCTATCACGCAAGGGAGCCTGATCCCTGAAGAAAATATCCTAAGATTGCAATCGGGACTGAGTAAAGAGCAAGTAAAGTTTTTATTGGGATCTCCGTCATTTATCGATGTTTTCCATGAAAATAGATGGGATTATGTTTATTTTTCGCGTGACTCAGAGGAAGTTAAAAATATAGCGATAATTTTTACAAATGAGAAAGTAAGAGAGATTATCATTAACGAGGAAAGTGTTGGTGACATTAACACCCTCAACTCTGACATAATATCAAAAAATATACCTTCATTAGAAGGACAAGATATCACTGAGAAGCCCTCTCAAGAGATTGTTGTAGCAAAAAGAGAAGATTTTCTCACTTTAAGGAGCATAAATAAGTTGCCAGTATGTATCGATGATGAATTTGAAAGTTATGAATCACAACGTACCCTTGTTCAAGCAGATGAAGATGCTTTAGAAGTAAGATCGGACGAACAAAATCAAGATGAGAAAGGAGTATTCTATGCAACAGGAAACGTAGAAATTGAGCGAAGGGACGATTTAGTTAAATCTGATAAAGCTCAATATGATGGCGATACAGGTGTCCTATTTGCTGAAGGAAATGTGAGATATCTTACTGAGGATCTGACATTATACGCAGACAAAGGAGGTTATAACAGTCAGAATGATACGGTTAACTTTTCATCAACTAGTTTTTATTTCCCAGATCAAAAAAAACCTGGTAAAGGCACAGCTGATGAGATTCTAATTGATGATAATGGTGTTATTTATATGACACCTAGTAGTTATACAACATGTTCTATGAATAATCCTGACTGGGAATTTTCCTCATCAGAAACAATTCTCTATCGTGATTCTGATCGTGGACATGCCTATAACATTTTTATGAAATATAAGGGAGTTCCAGTATTATACTCGCCCTTTATCAGCTTTCCATTAAGTCGAGAAAGGCATAGTGGTTTTTTACTACCGTCAATTGGCAGCTCTGGTGAAAGTGGCACTGTGCTTTCAACGCCTTACTATTTCAATCTTTCAGATAATTTTGATCTTACATTAACACCAACGAATTATTCTGGGAGAGGGCAGATGTTAGAGGCTGAATTTAGACACAAAAGTGAAAAGAGTAATACTACCATTGAACTAGCAAATCTTAATGACGATAATATTTATCGAAAAAATAGACATGCTTATTTTATCAGGGATGCAAGAACATACAAAAACACACTTACGCAACAGAATGAAAGTTGGAAAGGTACAGTTATTACATCAAATATAAACATAGGAGGTATATCTGATATTAATTATTTTGATGATTTCAGTAATACAGTATCGAGAGTAGGAAGAACTCATATTACACGTGACATAAAGCTTGAAAGGTTGGACTATAATAATTTTGGATATTTTAAAACATCCATTGCCGCAACAGACTATCAATTAGCTAAAAGTGACTTGCAAGAACAATATAGTGTTTTACCAAGATTAAAACTTGAATATCAGAGTAAAAAAACAGATAGGAGTTTCAATTATAATTTTGATGGAGAAATAGCAGACTTTGACCACACATTACCACATAAAGTTACAGGGTTGAGAATGGTATTATATCCATCAATTGAATATCCAATTTCTAATCCAGGTTGGGAAGTCAATACTAAATTTGGGATTAGACATAGTAACTACGATCTGTCAGCAAACGATTCTGGAATCACTAGAACGAGTATATCAAAAACTTTTCCGATTTTTAGTGTGAGAGGGAAAATGATATATGAAAAATTATCTACTAACAATATTCTTCAAACACTTGAACCAGAAATGTACTTCTTATATATACCTGCAGGCAATCAAGATGCAATTCCGATATTTGATTCCGGTGATATAGATTTTAAATATAACCTATTCTCTGAAAATAAATTTTACGGTCAAGATAGAATTAACGATTCTAAACAAGTTACCTTAGCATTATCATCGAGTATGATTAATACGAATAGTGGTAACGAATTACTTCGAGCTACGATAGGACAGATTTTCTACTTAGATGACAGATCAGTGAACATTGAAAATAGTGAAACAGACAAAAAAAGCACTTCAAATATACTTGGATTGGTAAATGCGAGACTAGATGACTATTGGAGATTAACTGGCTATTCTGAGTTCAATCCTCGTGGAAATCATGCCGAAAAAAATCAAGTTCGGTTATCTTACAAACGACCATACGGGAAGCAAAATCAAATTTTTAATACAAGTTATAGATTTAGTAGGGGTGCTCAAGAGGAAGTAGATTTCTCAGCAGTAATTCCATTTAATAGCAGAATGTCTATTATTGGGAAAGTTAACTATTCATTTAATAATAGAAGAAGTAAATCGGAAGATGTTTTGGAAAAAATGATAGGCCTAGAATATGAAAGCTGTTGTTATGGAATAAAACTTGTCGCTAGAGAGTACTGGAATGGAACAAAAGTAGACGATGTTCTTTATTTCGAATTTCTTCCAAAAGGGATTGCCACATCAGACAACACAACCGCTGAGCTACTAAGAGATGGTATTCTGGGTTACCAAGACAAATTTGATTATTAATATGCAAAATAATATTAAAATATTTCTTTTCTTTTTCTTTTTTTCTACCACCTCTGTATTGCAAGCCTATGACGACCGAATTATTGTTATAGTCAATGATAAAGTTATTCTCAAATCAGAAGTCCAGGATGCTATTAACTACTTATCTCAAGAGGAAATAACAAAAGAATATAGTACACTGAGTGAGAGAGAGATAATAGATAAGGTTATCGAAAAATTGATTGATAAAAATCTTATTCTACAAGCTGCAGAAAGGTATGATATTAAAATCTCTGATATTGCACTAGAGAATAAAATTCAAGATATAGCAAGTAAACAAAAATTAACTGTCAACGAACTAAGGAATCTTATTGTCAGCAGCGGTTTAGATTATCAGAGATACATTAAAGAACTGAGAGATGAGATGACAGTCGATGCACTTTTTGTCTCTCAGTTCTACTCACGAGCTAATGTTACAGAAGAAGAAGTTGATAACTTCATTAGTAGAGAAAAAATAAATGAACAAGGAAATATTCAATATGAGATCATGGAATTTGTGATAATAGATGAAGACAAGATTATTGAAAAGAATTATATAGATAATATCTATTCATATGCTGTTGAGACAAACTTTACTGAAGCTAGAGAGAAATTTAGTGAATATGACATACAGATAACCAACCTAGGGACTGTCGATATTAATAGCCTACCGCAACTTTATGTCAAGGCACTTAAGAATATTACCGCTAACGAGTATACAAACATCATAAGTAGCTCTAAGGGCTATCATATTTTAAAAGTGTTATCGGCAAAAAATCAGAATATAGCATACATAGACGAGTATAAAGTAAGACATATATTAATAAAGCCAGACCCTATGACATCTGATAGAGAAGTTAAGAAAAAGTTATTCGAACTTAGAGATAAAATATCAAATGTAGATGAATTTGCTGAAAACGCAAAAAAATATTCTGTAGATCTTGTTTCTGCTTATAATGGTGGAGACTTAAATTGGCAGCGCTCTAAAAATTTAGTTCCGGAGTTTGCTTCTATAATGGAGAAAACCCCATTGAATACAATCAGTGATCCTTTCTCAACACAATTTGGATGGCACATTCTCCTCGTTGAGAACAAGAGGACTGTAGATGATGCACAATCCATCATAAGAAACAACGTAGCAAATACTATCAGAGCTAACAAGGCCAAACGAGAAAAAGATAACTGGAAAGCAAAACTGAAAGATCAGGCATTCATAGAAATTAAGGAATTTTAGATTGAAAAAAATATTAATCACGCTTGGTGAGCCAGCGGGCATAGGTCCAGACTTAGGAGTGCTTCTCTCTGAGAGACATTTGGACAAATCGATGATAATTGTTGCAGATCCTTTACTGCTTGAACAAAGTGCCAAGAAAATCAAGAAAAAGATAAATCTTAATGTGCTAGACAGTATCAACTCTGATCTCATAAGTGGCAAGGGATGTATGAATATTTTGCCCATTAGTCTGAATACTAAAAATACTCCGGGTAAGTTAAATCCTAAAAATGCGAGTTATGTGATCAAAACAATTCAACTTGCTGCTGAATTATGTAAACAGGGATTTGCTGGAGGTATGGTTACAGGGCCAATTAGTAAGTCAGTATTGAATAAAGGTGGATTCAAAATATCTGGTCACACAGAATTCTTGGCAGAGATATGCGATTGTAAATCAGTGATGATGTTAATGAACAAAAAAATGAAAATTGCGCTTCATACAACTCATGTACCCTTAGATGATATATCTAAATACATCACTAAGAAGGCAATTCGTGAAACAGTATTAATAGTTAATCACGATATGCGGGTAAAGTTTAAAATAAAAAGACCCAAGATTCTAATTACAGGTATCAACCCTCATGCAGGTGAGGATGGAATGTTAGGGAAGCATGAATCCATGATTATTGAGCCAACAGTGCGTAAGCTTAAAACTGACGGTGTTCTAATTGATGGGCCTGTCCCAGCAGACACTGCATTTCTCAAAAA
>CETL01142344.1_pt1 | contig 13876 bp, 9 predicted proteins | sample 356371 | NCBI WGS metagenome assembly CETL01 (sample SAMEA2622518, study PRJEB7988) | marine metagenome | biome: marine biome (ENVO:00000447); feature: surface water layer (ENVO:00002042); material: "saline water (ENVO:00002010), including plankton (ENVO:xxxxxxxx)" | depth 5 m | reverse complement strand
CCAATAAAAAGTATAGTCGCAAAGAAGTCTTCAAAATTATCTTGAATTTTAGAGATTAATTTTGCTCTTCTATTACCTTCTTGAGAAAGGTGTTTGATCCTCATTTTGTTTACAGCAATTATACTTGCTTCTGATGCACTTATAAATGCACTTAATAAAAGGAGTATAGATATTATAATTAGTGAGTTATACAATTTAAATTTTAATTATGAAGTGTGATTTTATGATGATGGACAGATATTGTAAATCCTTATTACTCAGCTTCTCTTATCTTCTTTTCAATTTCATCTGAAATTAACTTTTCTTCTTTTAGAAATTTTCTTGTACTGTCTCTACCTTGCCCTAATCTAATATCGCCATAAGAAAAGAATGAACCGCTTTTAGTTATTATCTCTCTTTCAACTCCTAGATCTATTAAAGAACCTTCCTTACTTATGCCTTCAGAAAAAATTATGTCCATTTCTGCTTTTTTAAATGGCGGAGCCATTTTGTTTTTAACAATTCTAGCTCTAATTTTATTGCCTACTATTTCTGTTCCGTTTTTTATTGGTTCAATTCTTCTTAAATCAATTCTTACGGAACTATAAAATTTTAGTGCTCTACCTCCAGGAGTCGTTTCTGGGTTTCCGAAAACGACACCAACTTTTTCTCTTAATTGATTTATAAAAATTGCAGTACAATTCGTTTTTCTTATTGTCCCTGTCAATTTTCTTAAAGCTTGAGACATTAGCCTTGCTTGCAAGCCTATCTGAAGTTCTCCCATTTGACCTTCTATTTCAGCAGTAGGCACTAATGCTGCAACACTGTCTATAACAACTAAATCGATATTCCCACTTTTAACTAAATATTCTGTAATTTCAAGAGCTTGTTCAGCTGAGTCTGGCTGAGAGACAAGTAACTTATCTAAATTAACACCTATCTTGCCTGAATAAGATGGGTCTAAAGCATGTTCAACATCAATATATGCTGCATTCCCTCCTTGTTTTTGTGCTTGCGACACAACTGATAATGCTAAAGTTGTTTTACCTGCAGATTCAGCTCCAAAAATTTCAACAATCCTACCTTTGGGCAAACCACCGATTCCCAGCGCTATGTCTAGGATTATAGATCCTGTAGGTATTACACCTTCTTCATAATCTTGAATATCATCTTTCATTAGCATTACTGAACCTTTTCCAAAGGTTTTTTCGATCCCAGCTAATGTGTTTTCAATGTCTTTGCTTGATTTAACTTCTTTTTTTGGCATATTTACAGAATACTACAGAATAAATTTTTTTTTTATATTAAGTTGTCACTAATTTATTAATGGCCTAAAACCTAATTTAATATTTAAATTTAAGTTTTCATTATCCCGAATTACAGTCAATTCAATTGTATCTCCAGGCACTGTATTTTCATTTAAAAAATTTACTAATCCACTGAAGGAATTAACATTAAATTCCAACTCATCTTTCATAATTTTTACTATAATATCTCCAGGATCATTTCCATTTCTCCCTATTAGTCCTGATTCTCCTGAAGGCCCTTCAGAGTCTACATAAGTAACTTCAATCCCTAGTATTTCTTCTTCAATATTAAGTTGTTTTTTTCTTTCATATGATAATTTTTCTGTCGCTGCGATCCCTAGAAGTGAATGTTCATAATATTTCTTAGAAATGAGTGAAGGTATAACTCTTTTGGCGGTGTTTATTGGTATTGCAAACCCAATACCCGAACTTGATCCAGACCTACTTGCTATTTGTGCATTAATGCCTATAACTTCACCTTTTGAATTTAAAAGTGGCCCACCAGAATTTCCAGGATTAATTGAAGCATCATGTTGTATTACTGAGCCAATTAAAAAATTTGTTTCTAAGTCAGGTCTTGCTCTTCCAATAGCACTAATTACTCCAGAAGTAAGTGTAAAATTTTCTCCAAATGGATTACCAATTGCTAAAGCTTGATTTCCAACATTTACTGATGAGCTATCACCTAATGTAAGAGGATTAAAATCATAAAAGTTTGGATAATCTACATCCATTATCGCTAAATCAGAATATATATCGTGAGCTATTAAATTTGCTTTAAATTCATATCCATCATGAAAACTAACAAATATATCACTATCTAAGAATGCTGCAGCTTCTCTAATTACATGAGAATTTGTAGCAATTCTCCCTTTATCATCCCATATGAATCCAGATCCAGAACCTGCAGGACCCATTAAAGTATCTATTCTTATAGCAACAATTGAAGGAAGAGCGTCTTTATATATTGAAGAAAAATCATTAATTTCAACAGTTTTTTGTTTTTCTTCTACATTTGGGTTAACAATTTGTTCTTCACTATTTGTGCAAGAAAATATAAATATAGATAATATTAAGGCAATTAGTAAGTGATTAATTTTCATCTTTTTTATATATAGGTATTGGCATCATTTTGTGCAGATTAGGAGTTCTAATTTTATTATACTTGTCATAATACTTACTAGACGAATCGATCATAGCCTGCTCAAGTTGTTCGTAAGTTAAGCCACCCAGTTGATCTTCGTCCGTTCTTCCATCTTCCCACAAACCATCAGTAGGGGCTGCATTAATAATAGATTCAAGTACATTTAGTTGTTTTCCGATTTCCCAAACTTCTGTTTTCATTAAATCAGCTATTGGCGATATATCAACTCCACCATCACCATACTTTGTATAAAAACCAACTCCAAAATCTTCAACTTTGTTCCCAGTTCCAACCACAATTCCTTTCTTTGTGCCTGATATTTGATGCAATGTTACCATTCTTAATCTTGACTTTGAATTAGCAAAAGCATGATCTGAATTAAAAGGTTTAAGAGAATTGTGGAACTGATTATAGATCATAGATAAATCTATAATTACATGATTTACATTATTATAGTTATCTGTTAACCATTTTCCGTGAGCTAGACTTAAATCGTGCTGCGACTTAATTTGGTTAATAGGCATTGAAACTGCATAAACATCAAGATTAGTTAATGCACAAAGAGTACTAACAACAGAACTGTCAATTCCTCCAGAAATACCTACAACAAGTGATTTGATTTTGTTTTCTGAACAATAGTTTTTAATCCATTCTGAAATTTTATTTATCATGAAATTAAATTCGAGCGTATCCTCTGACTTTCGGTAATTTTGAGCTACCTTCCAAAATTAAATCAATATTTCTAGCACATTCTCTGCCACTAGCTATAGCTCTAACAACTAATGATTGCCCATGATTCATATCTCCGCATGAAAAATAGTTATTTTTTGATGTCATCATATTGTTGTCTGTATTCACATTTCCTCTTTTATCTAGAGTTATGCCAAGCAAATCAATTAAACCTTTTTTTTGAGGATGCAAAAACCCCATTGCGAGAAGAACTAAATCAGCATTTCTAGTGAATTCACTATTTGGTATTTCTTTTAAGTCCATTCCTCCATTATCATTTTTTTCAAAATTTATTTTTACTCCATGGAGTAATTCAACATGACCATTTTTTCCACTCAATTTTTTGGTAAGTACAGAATAATCACGTTCACCATTTTCTTCATGTGCTGATGATGTTCTCATTACTAGAGGCCATTCTGGCCAAGGGTTATATTCTCCTCTCTGCTCTGGTGGGGCACTCATTAATTCAAGTTGAGTTACTGAAGTTGCACCTTGCCTTGTTGCTGTACCTAAGCAATCAGCACCAGTATCACCTCCGCCTAATATAACAACATGCTTATCTTTTGCCGAGATTATTTGGTCCTGAGAAAGTCCTTTGTGATTATTATTTTGTTGAGTTAAATATTCCATTGCATAGTGTATTCCACTTAGGTCTCGACCTTCGACTTCAAGGTTTCTTGGAATTGTTGAGCCACCGGCTAGACACACTGCATCAAAATTTTTATCCAAATCTTCAACTGAGTAATCTGATCCAACATTAATGTTTGTGAAAAATTCTATTCCTTCTTGTTCTAGAAGATTAATTCTTCTTTTAACAACCCATTTTTCTAATTTGAATTCGGGTATTCCTAGAGATAATAATCCACCAATTACCGAATCTCGTTCAAAAACATGAACTTTGTGACCTGCTCTATTAAGTTGTTGAGCAGCTGCTAAGCCCGCAGGGCCTGAACCTATTACAGCAACTGTCTTGCCTGTTCTTTCTTTTGGAGGGTTAGGTGTTATCCATCCTTCATCAAAAGCTCTTTCAACAATTGTCTTTTCAATAAATTCTATTGCAACTGGATCAGAATTAATATTTAAAGTACAAGCTGCCTCACACGGTGCAGGGCATATCCTTCCAGTAAATTCAGGAAAATTGTTAGTAGCATGAAGTTGCTTAATGGCTTTCTTCCAATCACCTTTAGAAACTAAATCATTCCAATCAGGTATTAAATTTCCTAAGGGGCAACCATTATTGCAAAATGGAACTCCGCAATCCATACATCTAGATGCTTGTTCATTAGCTTGTTTTTCAGTCCAAGGAACATATATTTCTTTCCAATCATTTACTCTTTCAGAAACACTTCTTCTTTTGAAATTTTGCCTATTATAATCTTTAAATCCAGTTATCTTGCCCATTATTTTAATAATACTTCATGCTTTTTATTTAATTTTTCAAGAGCTTTAACGTAATCTCTTGGTACAACTTTTTTAAACTTATTAATAACATTTGTCCAATTTTCCAATAACTGTCTTGCTAATGGACTTTGAGTTTCTTCTAAATGTTTCTTTACCAGTCTATATAATATTTTATCATCTTCTGAACCTATTTTGATTTTGTTCATGTCACATAATTCTGAATTAAACCTTGAATTGAAATTATCATATTTATCATATACATATGCTATTCCGCCACTCATACCCGCACCAAAGTTCCTGCCAGTTTCTCCAAGTATTACCACTGTGCCACCAGTCATATATTCACAGCCATGATCACCTATGCCTTCTACAACAGCGATTGCGGAACTATTTCTAACGCAAAATCTTTCACCAGCAATACCGTTTATAAATGCCATTCCCCCTGTAGCTCCATATAAAGCAACATTCCCAATAATAATGTTTTTTTCGGGCTCATAGGTTGATTTTTTACTTGGAAATACACTTAACTTTCCACCCGAGAGTCCTTTTCCAAAATAATCATTTGAGTCACCTTCAAGGTTGAATGTAAGACCATTACATGCGAATGCACCAAAACTTTGACCTGCGCTTCCTTTAAAATTTATTGTAATAGTTTCGTGAGGTAACCCATTTGCTCCATATTTTTTTGTTATTTCTGAACTAATAATTGTGCCAACAGTTCTATTGTAATTATTAATTTTTTCATTGATTGAAATTTTTTCTTTGGATTCAATAGATTTAGAAATTTTGTTTAGTATTTTAAAATCTAAAGCTTTATCGAGTTTATGATCTTGTTTTTGAGTAGCATAAGGGGTGTCACCATCTAAAACCTCTGGTCTTGTTAAAATTATACCTAGGTCAACTGATGCATCTGGCATCTTTTTTGCTCTTTGAGATACTTTTAATTTATCAGTCCTGCCAATCATTTCATTTACAGTCCTGAATCCCAATTTTGACATATATTCTCTGAGCGATTCAGCTAAAAACATAAAATAATTGATCACAGCTTCAGGAGTACCCCTAAATAGCTTTGTTAATTCTGGATCTTGAGTAGCAACTCCAACTGAACATGTATTTAAATGACATTTTCTTAACATTATGCAGCCCATAACTATTAATCCTGCAGTGGCTATTCCCCATTCTTCTGCTCCTAAAAGTGCTGCAATAGCTACGTCTCTTCCAGTTTTCATTTGACCATCAGTTTGAACAACAATTCTGCCTCTAAGGCCGTTTGCAATAAGTATTTGATTAGTTTCTGCTAAGCCCAGCTCCCATGGTAATCCAGCGTGTCTAATTGATCCCAAGGGTGCAGCCCCAGTTCCACCGCTCATTCCAGATATTAGAACTACGTCACTTTTAGCTTTAGCAACTCCCGCAGCAATTACTCCAACTCCTGCTTCAGATACTAATTTTACGTGAATTCGGGCGTCTCTGTTGATGTTTTTGAGGTCATGAATTAATTGCGCTAGATCCTCAATCGAATATATGTCATGATGAGGAGGAGGAGATATCAACTCAACACCTGGCGTTGTTTTTCTAATAGATCCAATATATTCAGAAATTTTATTGCCTGGTATTTGACCTCCTTCGCCAGGTTTCGCACCTTGAGCCATTTTAATTTGCAGGTCAGTTGAATTTACAAGATATTCAGCAGTAACTCCAAATCTTCCTGAAGCAACTTGCTTCATTCTACTATTTTTTTCTGACTTAAATCTTGCAGAATCTTCACCACCTTCACCAGTATTACTTCTTGCCCCAATCCTATTCATAGCTACTGCCAGTGTTTCGTGTGCTTCTTTGCTAATTGAACCAAGTGAAATTGCCCCTGTTGCAAATCTTTTAACAATTTCTTTAGCTGGCTCAACTTCATCCAATGGAATTGAATCTTTTTCCGAAAGATTAAATTCTAGAAGCCCCCTAAGCGTAAATGCATCTTCGGTTTCGTCGTCAGCAAGTTTTTCGAATTGTTTAAATTTGTTAACATCATTTAAAGTTGAAGAGTGCTGCAATAATGATATTGTTTCAGGATTCCACATATGAGACTCACCAGTTCCACGCCATAAATAAAGACCACCCAAATCTAATTCAAGTTCTTCAGGAATATTTGTTTCTTTAAAAGCAGATAGATAATTTTGAAGCATATCTTTTTTAATTCTTCTTTCATCAACTCCACCTATTTTGTTAGCAGTCCAAGTAAAATACTCATCAACAAATTCTTTAGACAAGCCAATTGATTCGAATATCTGAGCTCCCTGATATCCTTGCAAAGTTGAAATACCCATTTTTGACATAACTTTTAACATTCCATATTCGGTGGATTTAATATAGTTTTTTACTGACTCATAGTCACCACCTGAAGTGTTTAAAACTGTTTCAATCGCTAAATATGGATTGATACCGGAAGCTCCGTAACCAAAAAGGGCACAGAAATGATGCACTTCTCTAGGTTCACCAGACTCTACAATTAGATCAGCTTTAGATCTGTGCCCAGCTCTTATTAGGTAGTGATGAACAGATGATAAAGCAAGTAAGCTAGGAATGGGAATAAAACCCTTTTTTAAATTTCTATCTGATAAAACAAGAATATTACAGCCATCATTAATTGCTTTATCACATTCATGTTTGAGATTTTTAATGCTCTCTAATAAGTTGAAATCATTTTTTTCATCCAATTTAATTAATGTAGATATAACCTTTGATTTGATCCCGTTACTTTTTAAGTGTTTAATAGAAGCCATGCTTTCATTATTTAAAATTGGCTTCTCAAGGAATAGCACTGAGCTTTGTTTTTCACTTTCCTCTAATAAGTTGTATCTTCTTCCTACAGGAAGCGAAATTTGAGTAACTAATTTCTCTCTTATTGCATCTAATGGGGGATTGGATACTTGAGCAAACATTTGTTTGAAGTATGTAAATAAATTTTGAGGTTTTTTAGACAATATTGAAATAGGAGCGTCATTACCCATAGAACCCACGGGGTCTTTTGATGATTTAGACATAGGCTCAATCAAGTATTTGAGATCTTCCTGAGTATAACCAAAAACTTGTTGTAGATTAATTAAAGAAGAGTGGATTTTTTCAGGTTTATGTTTTTTTAAATTCAATGAAGAAATACTGTTTTTATTCAACCAGTCAGAATATGGATTTGAATTTGCTAAAGACTCTTTTATTTCTTCATCATGCACAATTCTCCCTTCATCAAAATCGATTAAAAACATTCTACCTGGTCTTAGCCTCTCTCTATACTCAATTTGATCGTCATCTATATCAACAAGTCCAGTTTCAGAACCCATTATCAAAGTTCCATCCTTTGTTACTGAATATCTGAACGGCCTCAATCCATTCCTATCAAGAATTGCTCCAACTTTTTTTCCATCTGTGCATACAACCAAAGCAGGTCCATCCCATGGTTCCATTAAGATGCTATGAAATTTATAAAAATCTTTTAGTTCATTGGACATAGATTCATGCCCATCCCAAGAAGCTGGCATCATCATTGCCATTGTGTGCTCAAGTTCTCTTCCACCTAAGTTTAATAACTCAAATACATTATCAAAGGATGCTGTATCGCTATCATTTTGATTACATATAGGAAAAATATCCTTAGTGCTTTTACCAAATTTATCTGATTCTAATATTGGCTCTCTTGAACTCATCCAATTCCTATTGCCTCTTACAGTGTTAATTTCACCATTATGTGCAACATATCTGTAAGGGTGAGCTAATTTCCAATCTCCTAAAGTGTTGGTGCTAAATCGGGAGTGAACTAGTCCAAAACTACTTTTTACTTCAGGATTTTGTAAATCTAAATAAAATTCTCTAACTTGCTCGGAAGTGAGAAGACCTTTGTAAACAATTTTTGTGCTTGAAAGACTACAAACATAAATTAAATCTTTAATTTCACTATTAAATTTTTCAATAACTTTTTTTTCAAAATTTTTACGAATTATAAATAATTTTTGCTCAATATTTTCAATTTGTTCATTGTTATAATTTCCAACAAACACTTGTTGAATTTTAGGCATAATTTCTCTTGCAGTTTTTCCAATTTTACTTGGTGCGATTGGGATATTTCTCCAAGCAATGACTTTCAAATTTTGTTTTGATACGCAATTCTCAAACATTTTTTTAACAACTAATTGATCATTGTCAGTTTTTCCGCAAAATAAAATACCCGTACCATAATTGCCATTTGACAAATTGGGAAAGGAAGATTTCAGTTCATTTCGAAAAAAGTCGTGGGGTATTTGGATCAGTAATCCAGCTCCATCACCAGTTTCAGGATCAGCACCTGAGGCTCCTCTATGTTCAAGATTACATAAGGCCTTTAAACTTTTTTCAACAATTTCATGAGATGCTTCACCTGTTATTTTGGCAACAAGTCCAACACCACATGCGTCGTGTTCTAATTTTGGATCATATGAACCACTTGATTCTAATAATTTAAAATTCTCTTTTATTTTTTTGCTTTTCATAAACGGCATACATTTTGAGTTTTTAAAATCCCACAGATTATATAATTAACCAATTAGTCCCAAATTTTAAAAAAAGAATTGTTTCAAATGTTAAATTTTTGTTAAATTATGCATTGGGCATTACAAAATTAACCAATTATTTAATTCAAATTCACTTACATATTTTGAATAAGCATTCCATTCTGTTTCTTTGCCTTTTATATAAATTTCTAAGGCTTCATCAGAAAGAACTTCTTTCAAAAATAAATTATTTTTGGAGTGATTTAAAACAATTCCTAAATTACTTGGTAATAAATTTTCTAATTTCAAATCTGATTTAGATAATGATGGTTTTTCAAGTTTATATTTATCTTTGATTCCTTTGAGGCCAGCATTAATTATTGATGCGAAAGTTAAGTATGGATTGCACCCTGGATCAGGTACCCTGAATTCAATTCTTGAAGATTCTTCACTTCCTTTTCTAATTTTTGGAATTGTAATTGCATTAAAATTATTTGGTATATTTGACCAACTATTGTGCGAAGGTGATTCATTTTCAGCAACAATTCTTTTGTAAGAATTAACCCATTGATTAGAAATCAACATAAAATCTAGTGAATGTTTCAGAAGCCCAGCTGTAAAATATTCACCATCTTTTGATATACCTGATTTTAAAGAATTTGAAGAAAATAAATTTTTATCATCTTTAAATAATGAAATATGAAGATGCATCCCGTTTCCTTCAAAATTTTCAAAAGGTTTAGGCATGAAAGTTGCAAATACATTAGACAGCATAGCTATTTCCTTAACAATTATCTTAAATGTTTGAATGCTATCTGCAATTGTAACTGAGTCACTATATCTAAGACTAATTTCTTGCTGACCAGGTGATACTTCATGATGGAATTTTTGTATTGGTATGCCCATTTTTTCAAGTCCTAATACTGTGTTTCTTCTAAGATCGGAACCCAAATCACCATGTATACCTATTTGATCAAAGTAAGTTTTTTCATCAATTGGTTTCATTGAATTAGAACTTTCTAGGTAAAAATATTCAATTTCTGGAGCAATGTAAAAATTTAATCCTTTGTCAACTAATTCTTTAACTTTATTTTTTAAGACGTGTCTTGAATCAAAGTTTGATGGACTGCCATCTTTATTTAAAATGTCGCAATTAATTTTAGCCACAGATGGTTCGTCAGGCCTCCAAGGCAATATTTGGAATGTTGTTGGGTCAGGGAAGGCAATCATTTCAGTTTCATTCGATCTTTCAGAACCAAATATTGAAGATCCATCAAAACTCATACCTTCTTTTAGAACTTTTTCAAATTCATAATCAGTGATGCCAAACCCTTTAATATTGCCAAATAAGTCAGTAAACCAAAGCCTTATGAATTTAACTTTATTTTCACTTGCCTGATTTAGAACATAATTTATTGATTCTTGATTGTTTGTTTTCATAATTTCTATACCTGTTCTGTTGTTATTTTAAACCTATAGCCAACATTCCAGACAGTTTCAATAAAATTATATTTAATATTATTGATTTTACTTCTCAGCCTTCTTATGTGAACATCAACGGTTCTTGTTCCACCATAGTAATCATATTCCCAAACACTATGGAGCAACGATTCTCTTGAAAATACTCTCCCAGGTTTTACAGCTAAATATTTAAGTAATTCGTATTCTTTAAATGTTAAATCAATTTTTTCACCTTCTAAAGTCACTTCATAGCTTTCTTGGTTAATAGTTAAGGGTCCAACAGATATCAATTCTTTTTCGCTCTGACTTGATTTGGTCATAACATTAACTATTCTCAAAAAAATCTCATTAACGTCATGAGGAGGTAAACAAAAATCAAAAAAGGGACGAGAAAAATTTGAAATCAACAAATCCATATCTTTTAATGGCATTAAAGCAATTACTTTCTTGTCAGCTTTTTCAGCTTTTTTTAAATTATCTTTAAAAAGATCAAGATTTAAATCTTCACCTGAAACTAAAATTATTTCGTCATTATCATTTTCCGATAAATTATCAATATTTTTTATTTGTTCAAGTGAATAATCAGAACTTAAAAATTTTGTCATTAGTTCATTAGATTTCGAAGAACTTAAACCAACACTCAATATTGTTTTTTTCTCAGTAACCAACAAAAATTCCTTTCACATAAACATTAATATATTAATATTTTATTGTTTTTTTTTCTAATAAAATGTATTTTTCACAATTTTTTTAATAAATAGTTGAAAATTAACAAAAATTATACAAAAGTCGTTGACGCAAACTTAATTCAAATATATACTCCCTGATTGCGGTTCATTTTAGTTTAATGAATCGTGAATTTTTTAAATTTAATTTTTAAGGATTATTAATGCCTACAATAAATCAACTTGTAAGAAAAAAAAGAAGGACTCCAAAGAAGAAGTCTAACACTCCAGCTTTGGGATTCAATTTTAACTCACTAGAAAATAGGATGAACACAACCACAAATAGTCCGCAAAAAAGAGGAGTCTGTTTGCAAGTAAGAACGGTTACTCCTAAAAAACCTAATTCTGCTCTTAGAAAAGTAGCTAGAGTTAGATTAACAAATGGAATGGAAGTAACTGCATATATTCCTGGAGAAGGTCATAACTTACAGGAGCACTCTGTTGTTTTATTGAGAGGCGGAAGAGTCCCAGATTTGCCTGGTGTAAGATATCATATTATTAGAGGGTCACTTGACACTGAGGGAGTTCAAGGAAGGCTTCAAGGAAGAAGTAAGTACGGAACCGCTAAACCTTCGTCCAAATAGAAACTTATGGTGCAATAATGTCAAGAAGAAGAAGATCAGAAAAAAGAATAGTTGCACCGGATCCAAAATACAATAGCACTGAAATTGTTAGATTTTCAAATAAACTGATGCACGGAGGAAATAAATCTGTCGTGCAAGGTATTTTGTACCAAGTTATTGAGGAGCTTGAGAAAAAAAATAATAAACCTGGAAAAGATATATTTGACCAAGCCCTGAAAAACGTTATGCCTACTGTTGAAGTTAAACCAAGAAGGGTTGGTGGGGCAACCTATCAAGTTCCAGTTGAAGTAAAACCAGCCAGAAGGCTGTCACTTGGCATAAGATGGATTGTTGATGCCGCAAGATCGAGGTCAGGAATGTCATTGAAAAGAAAGCTTTACCAAGAATTACTAGATGCATCAAATGGAGAAGGCACAGCAGTTAAGAAAAAAGAAGATACACATAGAATGGCAGAGGCTAACAGAGCTTTCGCTCATTACAGGTGGTGACATGGCTGATTTAAAGAAATTAAGAAATATTGGTTTTATAGCTCACATAGATGCAGGAAAAACAACAGTCACTGAAAGGGTTCTATTTTTCACAGGAACTACCTATAAAATTGGTTCAATTGATGATGGGACTGCTGTTATGGATTTCATGGAGTTAGAGAAAGAAAGAGGCATTACAATAGGTTCAGCTGCTACAGCAGCATCTTGGAAAGATTTTGATATCAACATTATTGATACACCGGGTCACGTTGATTTTACTGCTGAAGTCGAAAGAAGCTTAAGAGTCCTTGATGGTGCTGTTGTTGTTTTTGAATCAGTTTCTGGTGTACAACCACAATCTGAAACTGTATGGCGACAAGCTGATAAACACAATGTTCCAAGATTATGTTTTATTAATAAGATGGATAGATTGGGAGCTAATTTTGAATACGCTGTAAACACAATTGTTGAAAAGCTAAATGCAAATCCAGTTATTATGCAGTTACCAATTGGAGCTGAGTCAGAATATAAAGGATTAGTAGATTTATTAGAAATGAAAGCGTATGTTTATGATGAAGGCAACAACCCAACTGAACCACAGGAAGCTGAAATTCCTCAGGATATGCTTTTAAAAGCAGAACAAGCAAGACAAGACATGATTGAGAAAATTGCTGAAACAGATGATGTTGTAATGGAAAAATTCTTGGAAGACCAAGAAATTAGTATAGATGAAATAAAAAAAGCTACTAGAAAAGCAACACTTGATTTAAAAATATTTCCTGTTTTTTGCGGTTCTGCTTTAAAACATAAAGGAGTGCATCATCTTCTTGATGCAGTATGTGATTATCTTCCATCTCCAAATGATCTTCCTGCAGTTGAGGGGACAAAAATTGATAGTAGCGATGTAATTAAAAGAGAGCTCAGTGATAAAGAACCTTTCTCTGGTTTGGTATTTAAAGTTGTAACTGATGAGCATGTGGGAAGACTCTGTTACATGCGAATATATTCAGGCTATGTTAATGCTGGTGATAAAGTATTTAATACAACAATTAACAAGCAACAAAGAATCGGAAGATTGTTGAAAATGCATGCAGAAGACAGAGAAGAGATTCAAACAGCAAGTGCAGGTGATATTGTTGCTGTTGTTGGACTGAAAGAAATATCAACTGCTCATACTTTGAGTGATGTAAATGATAGAATTTTATTGGAATCTATGTCTTTTCCTGACCCAGTATTGTCAGTAGCAATTGAAGCTAAAAGTAAAGCAGATCAAGACAAGATGGATATAGCAGTTACAAAGCTTGTAGATGAAGATCCTACATTGAAATTTAATACTGACCAAGAAAGTGGACAAATGGTATTGGCTGGAATGGGTGAATTGCACTTAGATGTAATTGTTGAAAGAATTAAAAGAGAATTTAAAGTTGAAGCTAATGTTGGTGCTCCAAAAGTTGCTTATAGAGAGACAGTTCGCAAAACTGCTTCTGCTCAGGGCAAATTTATTAGGCAATCTGGAGGAAGAGGACAATTTGGAGATGTTACTCTGAGGATTGAACCTTTAGATG
>CETL01136419.1_pt1 | contig 13917 bp, 12 predicted proteins | sample 356371 | NCBI WGS metagenome assembly CETL01 (sample SAMEA2622518, study PRJEB7988) | marine metagenome | biome: marine biome (ENVO:00000447); feature: surface water layer (ENVO:00002042); material: "saline water (ENVO:00002010), including plankton (ENVO:xxxxxxxx)" | depth 5 m | reverse complement strand
TATAAATTAATCATTTACGAAAAACCAAATTATTATTTTTTCAACTTTCCTTAGAAATAAACTTACTAAATATTCATACTTCATAAATTTATGATCGCTTAAATTATTTTCTTTGAATAAACTTTTTCTATCAAATATATATCAGGTATATAGAAATTAAAAAGTTCAAAGAAGCAAGCTATTATTTATGCTTTAAAAAATTCTAATTTTTGTAAATTTGACAGTATACTAAGATGAAAAAAATATTTGTTTTAACGTTATTTAATTTTTTATTAATTAGTTGTAACTCAAATAAATCAATTAATGAAGATTTATCTGATTTAGAATCTTTACAGACTAAATCCATATTTGTAGATTTAGATGAAAATAAATTAGATTTCTCAGAATTTAAACAAGGTAAAATTGTAATTAGTTATTGGGCTACATGGTGTGCCCCATGTATAAAAGAAATGCCCAGTCTAAAAAGAGCTGAAAAAATATTAAAGGATTATGGGTACACTTTTTTATTAGTTTCTGATGAAACAATTTCAAAAATTTCTAGATTTAATGAAGAAATGAATTTTGACTTCAATTTTTTGAAATCTAGCAAATCATTTGAAACACTTGGAATATATTCTATGCCAACATCTTACATTTTTGATGAAACAGGAAAAATAGTTGAAACTATTGTGGGAGCAATTAAATGGGATTCTGTAGAAATGATAAATAAACTAAAAATGCTCTAATATGAAAAAGTGGACACTATACCTACTCTTGTTATTTATTTTCTCTTGTTCATCAAAAGATGTTGTAATTGAAGAAGTCTCCTTTTTATATGATAAAAGTAATGCTCAACCTAGTCTAGTTTCTACTAATGGTGACTTATCATTAACATGGATTTCCAGTGATCAGGATATGAATGCAAATTTAAATTTTCGACAATATATAGATGACAAATGGACTGATTCAAAAACATTTGCCAAAGGTTCTGACTGGTTTATTAATTGGGCAGATTTTCCAACTCATGCTATTAGTGGAGATCGAATTTTAACCAGCTACCTCAAAAAATCTGCTTCCGGCAAATATACTTATGATGTTTATTTAAACCTTCATGATTTATCAGGAGATAAAATTAAGGAGGATTTTATATTAAATACTGACGGTTTTAAAGCTGAACATGGTTTTGTAAGTATAGTTGCTAAAGATAAAGAAGGATTTTTTGTTACCTGGTTAGACGGAAGAAATACTGTAGAAAAAGATTTAGAGGGAAACCCAAAGCCAATGACAATTAGATTTGCAGAAATTACAAATGCTGGGGATATTATAAATGAAACTGAACTAGATTCAAATGTTTGTGACTGTTGCCAGACGTCGATAACACATACTGATAAGGGCCCATTAGTTGTCTATCGAGACAGAAGCGAGAAAGAAGTTAGAGATATATATATGACTAGAAATATAAATGATGTTTGGGAGGCTCCTATTCCTATTCACAACGATGGATGGGTAATATATGGGTGTCCAGTAAATGGTCCAAAGGTTGTCTCCTATGAAAATAACGTAGCTGTAGGTTGGTTTACTGTTTCTGATACAAAACCAATGGTTAATGTTTCATTTTCTAAATTTTATGGAGCATCTTTTGATGAACCGATAAAAATAAATGACCATAATGCGATAGGTAGAGTTGATGTAGCTTTTTTAAATGAAAAAGAAGTGATCGTAAGTTATATGGAAGGTGATGATGATGGTACATATTTAAGGATAAAAAAAGTTTCCCTAGATGGGAAAGTTTCAAAGCCAATAACCATCTCAAGAATTGATGGTGGAAGAAGTACTGGAGTGCCTCAACTAGAAATACTTAATGACGAAATATTTATTGTTTGGACTGTTTCAGAAGATGAAATGAATCAATTAAAAACTGTAAAATTAAGCTCCAGAAACATCTAAATTTGAAAAATTATCTCTTTTTAACATTATTGATAATATATAGCTGTACAGAAATTGAAAAAGATGAAAATTTTGATTCAGTAAAAATCATCGATACACTTGTTTTACCAAAAATTATAAATGAAACCTCTGGACTAGAAATTTTAAATGATGTCTTTGTTACTCATAATGATTCTGGAGGAGAGCCTAGTTTATATTTTTTTAATCTTAGCGGTGAGATCATAAATTCAATCAAGATAGAGAAAGAAAATTTTTTGGAAATTTATAACAACGACTGGGAAGATATAACAGCTGACGAAGATTATCTATACATTGCTGACACAGGAAATAATTTTGGTACTAGAGACAATCTAAATATTATAAAAGTAAAAATAAGTGATTTTAGCATTAATGATAAAATCGATATTTTTTATTCTGACCAAGAGTCTTTTTTTCCTTCCTCAAAACATAAATATGATGCAGAAGCTTTATTGATAATAGAAGATAAAATTGCTCTTTTTTCAAAAGATAGAGACTCTCTAAATACAGACCTTTATTTAATTGACGATACGGTAAAGGAAAAACAAGAATTATCGAGTGTTGCAAATTTTAATGTCAATTCATTAATAACTGGTGGAGACTATGATAGTGATACTGGTATTCTAGCTTTGGTTAGCTACTCATCTAAAGGTGAGCAATATTTAATTTTATTTGAAGATTTCAATATCGACAACCCACGTAATAACTCATATAAAAAATATAGTATTCCTGTTGAAAGAGCCCAAATAGAAGCTGTAAAAATTATTAGTGAAAAACAATATTGGATTACTTCAGAAGATGAAGGACTTGGGAATCCATATATGTATAAATTAGAATTAAAGTAAAAAAAACGCTCCTAACAAAACCAATTAACAAAAATTCAAAATTAACCTAGCTAAAAAAAGGACTAAAAATGACCTAGGAGCGTTTGTGAATCATGTGTAAATTTAAGTTGAAAAATTGGAGTATTTTTTTAAAGAAAAGTTAAAATTAGTTAAGGATGTAGGTAATACTAATTTTTAAAAATGGATGTCTTTTTGTTCTTTGATTTTTAGTGTCTTTTGAAGTAGAATTATATGAGGTTAACACTTGTATATTGTTAAATCTTTTTTTTAAGCCCACTGTAAAAATATCTCTAAAATCATTTGATTCCATTACTAATTCTGCTCTATCATTTAACAGGCTACCTTCAAGCTTAAAATCATGTATAAAATACTCAAGCTTTGTTCCTATAAATAAAGAAAACTCAGAATCAGTATTTAATATATAATTATCAGAGAAGCCTAACCAAGATAAGTCCCCAATATATAGGCCCATTTCTAATCCTGACATAATTTGATATGTCCCTAGTCTTGAATATAACTCTGATGTAAAACTTACGTTGTCTTTAATTTTAAAACCCTTAAAATAACTAGCTAACAAATTAAGCTGAAGTTCTTGCTGCATTTGTGACTCCCACTTAAGATTTGGTAGATTCAAGACTAAATCATGATATAAATTTTGCATCCCCTTTGCCAAAGATGCATTTCCAGTAATACCAATTTGACCTCCAAAAGAATAACTAGAATGTGAGGACATTTTTTTTCTTTTTTGATATTCTAAAAATAAATACCCACTATATGGATAATCATATTTTTCAGGGTTAGTCTCATATCTCATTGATGGAGTATAAATTAATTGTCCAAGAGTAAGTCTATTATAATCATCTACATTGTCTTTATCTGTTTTAGAATATGACAGAAAAATTCCACTCGAGTAGTAAAAATCTCGATTAAAATAAAGATCATTATCAACATCCAAGTTTATTTGTTTTTGTGAATTAACTTGTGTTGTTATTAAAAAAAATAAAACAGATAAAAGCGATAATAGAAGTTTTTTAGCCAATTGAATTAATTTTACTCAAATTTAATATATTAAATTTTGTATGGTTAAAATCAAACTTGCAAAGCTGTGTGATTTAGACAGAGTCAAAGAAATTGCAGAAGCTTGCGCAAAAAAAATGATAGAGGACAATATTTTTCAATGGAATGAAAACTATCCAAGTAAAGAAATATTTAGAGAGGATATTAAAAATAATGCTTTGTTTGTTGCAAGTATTAATTCAGAGATAGTTGGCTGCATTATGCTTTCATCATATAAAGATGATGTTTACAAGAATGTAAAATGGATTTCAGAAGATAATAATAACTTATATATTCATAGATTGGCAGTTCATCCTAGGTTTCAAAAAAAAGGCATAGCTAGAAAAATGATGGACTACGCTGAAGCATTCGCAAAATCAAAAAATCATAAATCCATTAGGTTAGATACTTTTAGCAAAAATCATAGAAATAATAAGTTTTATAAATTAAGAGGATATATAAAACTAGATGATGTGTTTTTCCCAAATCAGAGTGTATTTCCTTTTCACTGTTATGAGAAACTAATAAATTAAAACCCTAAATCTTCTAAATCTTTTTTCTTTGTTTCGCTCTCAATACTTAAATTTTCACAATCTGTTGGAATTGTTAATACTTTAGGGGATTGGAAGTCCTCAGCAGATATTCCCAAATCAGGGTTTGAATATGCATTTTTCATAAACTGAGCCCAAATAGGTAGAGCCATAGTGGCACCCTGTCCGAAAGCAATATCCTCAAAATGCACCGATCTGTCCTCTCCACCGACCCATACTCCAGTAACTAGATTCGGCACCATCCCCATAAACCATCCATCACTTTGATTTTGAGTTGTTCCGGTTTTACCAGCAATAGCATTTTCAAAAGCATATGGATAACCTGTAATTAAGTTTTTATATATATAGTTAGTTTCCTCAAGACCTGAGTGTCTTAATCTCCCTCCAGATCCGTAATTTGTAACACCTTCCATTAGATTAAGAGTAACATAAGCGGCTTCTTCACTTAAAACATCAGTTGTGTTAGGAATAACTTCAAAAATTGGAACTCCATTTTTATCTTCAATTCTAGTAATAAATATCGGATCAATATAAATACCTTTATTAGCAAATGTACTATAAGCACCTACAACCTCATACAGGCTTATATCAGGTGTTCCCAATGCTATTGAGGGAACCTCTGGCAGATAAGATGTGATCCCCATCTTTTTCATCAAAGTTACTACTGCTCCAGGTCCAACTTGATCAATTAATCTTGCACTAATTGTATTAATTGAATTAGCCAATGCATTTTTTAAATTTCTTGTTTGACCATATTTATCATTTGAATTATTTGGACACCAAGCATTCATGTTACCATGCTTCATTGGTTCAATACAATAAAGTGCATCTGGAACGGTATAACATGGTGATAGTTTTAGCTGGTCAATAGCAGTTGCATATAAAAAAGGTTTAAATGTAGAGCCAATTTGTCTTCTTCCCTGCTTTACTTGATCATATTGAAAGTGCTTATAATTAAAACCTCCTACCCAGGCTTTTATGTGACCTGTTTGAGGTTCCATAGACATCATAGATGCTCTAAGAAAATATTTATAGTATCGTATTGAATCTATAGGCTTCATTATGGTATCTATCTCCCCATTCCATGAAAAGACTTTCATTGGGGTTTCTATTTGAAATGTTTTCCAAATTTCATCTTCATCTTTTCCAGCTAATTTCATTTTTCTCCATCTCTCAGATCTCATAGCTGAAACCTTAAGCAGGGTGTCTATCTGTCCTCTCCTTAGATCCCTAAATGGCGGTGTTGGATTTTTTCTAGTTCTTCTATTTTGAGAAAAAAATTCTGACTGAAGATTTTTCATATGATTGTTGACTGACTCTTCAGCAATTGATTGCAGTCTAGAATCAATAGTGGTGTAAATTCTTAATCCATCTCTATATAGGTTATATCTTGACCCATCTTCCTTAGGATTCTCTCTTAACCAACTACTCATAAACTCTTGCAAATATGCTCTAAAATATGTAGCTAATCCTTCTCTATGAGATTCCGGAGTATAATCAATATTTAGTGGAAGATTTGATAAAGAGTCTCTTTCTTTGCTTGTTATCATTTGGTTTCTTTCCATCTGCTTAAATACTACATTTCTTCTCTCAATGACAAGTTCAGGTCTTCTTAAGGGATTATATAATGATGAATTTTTTAGCATTCCAACTAACATTGCAGCATCCTCAATTAGAAGACTATCTGGAGTTTTATTAAAATAGATTTTTGCTGCTGATCTTACTCCATCAGCTGCGTAGTTAAAATCATATATATTTAAATACATTGCAATTATCTCATTTTTCGTATATCTTCTTTCTATCTGAATTGCCAACACCCACTCCTTAGCCTTTTGAAGAACAGCTTGAAAAATATTTCTTGATCTAACTCCTACAAAAAGTTGTCTTGCTAATTGCTGTGAAATTGTACTTGCACCTCCTCTAGTATTTAAAAATGCCAAAGCCCTTAATGTTGATCGAACATCTATACCAGGATGATCATAAAACCTTTCATCCTCTGTGGCAATCAGAGCATTAACTAAATTTTTTGGTAGCTCATCAAATGTTATAGGTGTTCTATTATCGTTAAAATAAAACTTACCTAATATCTCTCCATCCGATGATAATATCTGAGTGGCTAAGTTTGTATTTGGATTTTCTAGTTGCTCAAATTCCGGCATTTCACCAAATACTCCATTTGCAGCAAGAATAAATAATCCAAAGAAAGAGATTATTCCTGTTGTTATTGAAAACCACGTTAACCTTATAATAAGTTTTTTTCTCATTTTAACTTAACTTATACTTTAATATACTAGACCTTCCTTTTTTGAAAATTTTATTACTATTATACTTTCCTCTTCTTATTTTTTTTTGTTCTTCATATGGAAGTTCAATAAAGCTCATACACTGATCCGAACAACAATGATTCATTTTTTTTCTACATTTCTCACATTGGATAAATAATAAATGACATGATTCGTTTGCACAATTCACATGAGAGTCACATGGTTCTCCACATTGATGACAATTGGAGACAATATCTTCAGATACCCTTTCAGCTCTTCTTTCATCAAATACAAAATTTTTGCCAAGGAAATTATTTTTAAGTTTTTTGTCTTTTACTTGTCTAGTATATTCAATAATCCCCCCCTGTAGTTGATAAACATTTTTTAAACCTTTTGATTTTAAATAAGCACTCGCTTTTTCACATCTAATTCCTCCAGTACAATACATTAAGTAATTTTTTTTAGGACCATTTTTCTCTATCTCATTATCAATTATTTTAAGTGATTGACGAAATGTGTCAACATCTGGCTTTATTGCACCTCTAAAAAAACCTATTTCACTTTCATAATGATTTCTCATGTCTATACATACCGTATTTTCATCATCTAGCATTTTATTAAAGTTCTCTGCATCCAAATGTTCTCCTATATTTAAAATATCGAAAGCATAGTCATCTAAACCATCGGCAACTATTTTTTTTCTTATTTTAATTGTTAGTTTAAGAAAGGATTTACTATAATTTTCTAGTGCAAAGTTTAGCCCTACACTACTAAGTGGTAAAATATCCTTAAGAGTGAACTTAAAATCATTAATCATTTCTTTTGGAACAGATAACTGAGCATTAATTCCTTCTTCGGCAATATAAATTCTGCCCAAAACATCTAGTTTTGACCATATTATGTATAAATGATCTCGGAATTGTTTTGTATTACCAATTTTAAAATATTTATAAAAAGAAAGTGTAATTCTTTCTTGAGAACTTTTATCGATAATTATGGAGCGCTCTTCAGCACTAATTTTATTGTACAGTTGCATGCTATACTAATATAGAATACAAAATTACAACTTTTTAATAACCTTACTTTGACCGAAGAGCATTTTTTCTTTCTTAGTCATCTAACGCATCTTTATTAGATCCAATAAGCAACAATTCGGTTTGCCTACCCTTTATATACCTAAATCCGTCTTCACCAAAAAAACCAGGAACTTCTAGCATTATCCTGATATCTTTTTTCCATTCTGGTATATATACTGTAGTGTTTAACTCAATAGCGTAGGCAGTATTATATTGAAGAGGATAGTCCCCAGTAAAAGGAACACCTCCTTGAGAGTCCCACATACCAATTGTTGTTCCAGCAGAGTGTCCATATGTTCCAAGTGGGTGAGTGTATATTGAAGGTCTTAATCCTTCAGCTTTTCCCTGATCCAAGGATTTTTTTAAAATTTCATTTCCAGTAGCTCCATACTGAAAATTATTTGTAAGAATGTCTTGGACTCTATTTCCTTTACTCATTGCATCAATAAGAAAATTTGGTGCAGTTTTCTCACCTGGTTTAAGAATATATCCCAATTCCTGAGTATCTGTATTTAATGTTAGATAAGATATTCCGAAATCACAATGGATAAGATCTCCTGGCTGAATTATATCCAATTTTGATTTATTATCAAATGCGTATAAGTCACTATCATCTTTTCTTTGAACATCTACGGTTGGATGAAACCATGTCTGTAATCCTAATTCTATAACCTTTTCTCTCATCCACCAAACTACATCATCAGTTGATGTTATTCCTGGGGTTATAACTTTAGTTGAAAATGCCTCCCTAATAATTGAACTGCTTATTTCAACTAGTTGGGAATATACAGTCATCTCAAGTTCCGTTCTTGTCTCTATCCATCCTATTGCAAGATCCTCCGCCGATACAATTCTTTTCTTAAATTTTTGAGGTAGTATATTATGTAGCTGGTCATAATGATATTTACTTAATCCATCTGCAAGTGGTTCAAAACTTGATATATTAATTCCCACTTTTTTGGGATTTTTATTAACTATGTAATCCTTTAAAGCCTCCCATTGATTTGGCTGCTGTTCTTTATTCCATATTGAGGGTATGTTTTCTCCAAATGCATATCTTGCAATAGCAACAGATTCGAATTCTTTAGTTTGAGAGTTCAAAGAAAAAACAAGAATTGTTGTCCTCCTTGCATTAAGCCATGTAGGTGGTAACATTGTTTTAATTATTGGGTCCTCATTGTACTCTCTTCCTATTAAAACCCACATATCAATTCCAGTTTTTTCCATAAGCTCTGGAAGAAGATTATTTAATCTATCTTTTTGAAGCTTATTAATAAAACTTGCTCTTTCCTTTAGAGGAAGAATATCTTGAGAGTGTAAATTTATTATAAAAAGGGTCGATATAATTATTAATATTTTTCTCATGGTTTGGTAAAATATAAATATAAAAAATATTACTTTAGTGATAAATGTCTCAATATGTCAGATCAAAAAGATTCTAAATTAAAAGCACTAAAATTAACACTTGATAAACTAGATAAAACCTACGGAAAGGGATCTGTGATGAGGCTCGGTGATCAAGAAGTTGAAAGGATTGAATCTATTTCTTCAGGTTCACTAGGTATTGATATTGCTCTTGGAATTGGAGGGTACCCAAAAGGTAGGGTTATTGAAATTTATGGTCCTGAATCATCTGGAAAAACTACACTTACACTTCATGCAATTGCTGAGTGTCAAAAAGCTGGTGGTATCGCTGCCTTTATTGATGCTGAACATGCCTTTGATCGATTTTATGCAGAAAAACTTGGAGTTGACTTAGGAGAGTTGGTTATATCTCAACCAGATAATGGAGAGCAGGCACTTGAAATTGCCGATAATTTAATTAGATCAGGTGCAGTTGATGCATTAGTTATAGATTCAGTCGCAGCCTTAACACCTAAGAGCGAGATTGAAGGAGAAATGGGAGATTCTAAAATGGGATTACATGCAAGACTAATGTCTCAAGCTTTGAGAAAACTTACGTCTTCTATTAGTAAAACAAATTGTACTGTCTTCTTTATAAATCAATTAAGAGAAAAGATTGGCGTTATGTTTGGAAACCCTGAAACAACAACCGGAGGAAATGCTTTAAAATTTTATGCTTCAGTAAGAATTGATATTAGAAAATCTACTCAATTAAAAGATGCAGAAGGTGGTGTGCTAGGGAACAAGACAAGAGTTAAAATTGTTAAAAATAAAGTAGCTCCACCATTTAAAACTGCAGAATTTGATATAATGTATGGTGAGGGAATCTCTAAAACTGGTGAAATTTTAGATATAGGTGTGGAGCTTGATATTATTGAAAAAAGCGGATCTTGGTTTAGTTATGGTGGAAGTAAACTTGGACAAGGTAGAGACTCTGTCAAATCTATTCTAAAAGACAACCCTGAATTAATGGAAGAGTTAGAGCAAAAAATTCTTGAACAACTTAAATCAGATTAAGCTAATATTTTTTTCCATTTTTCAGTTGCTTTAATAGCAGCCTTTTTTGGATCATTTTCTAATTCTATCTTTATTGTATCGAAGGCTTTCTTTGTTAGCATTGGAATATCTTCTTCTTTAAGCCCATCAACATTAATCTTGTCTAAAACTTTAACTCTTAATTTTCCAAGTGATCCAAATTTAGGATACCAAGGGTGTTTTAATTTTAAATCATAAAATACAAGAGGAATAATTGGTAAATTATTATCGATTGCAATTTTGAAAGCACCTCTTTTAAATTCTTGTAAAAGAACAGTATCATCCCAATAATGAACCTCGGGGAAGATACAAACATTATAGCCTTCCTCTAACATTTTATTTGCTCTTCCATAAACTGCATATCTGCTTTTTGGATCTGATCTATCTACCATTATTGCAGCTCTTTTGTATAGATACCCAAATAATGGCAAGCTATATAATTCCTTTTTTCCAACAAACTTAAATGGTTTCTTATTAAGTATTAGCATTAAAAATGGGTCCATATGACTTGCATGGTTTGCAATAATTAGGCAATTTGTTTCAGATGTCAACTTATCCTTATTTTGAACCTTAACATAATACCCGCTTCCATGCAAAACTATTCTTGCCCAAAGATTTCTTGCTACCCAATAAAGCATATTATATCCATTGGGAAACAACAGAATAATCACTAAAAAAGGGAAGTAAATAACAATTTGTATTGCTGCAAGAAAGTAAAACCAAATTTGGAGCCATATCGTTAGAAAGAATCTTTTTATCATATCTAATTAATTGACTTTATAAATTCAAAGGTAACAGGTATTTTGTTTCAACATAGAAAAAAAATATCTTTGTTTAGAAAAACTTATTCATGGCCAAAATTCTAACTGGCATTCAATCAACTGGAACTCCTCACCTAGGTAATATTCTTGGAGCTATTATCCCCGCTATAAAAATGGCGAATGAATCAAATGAAGAGTCTTATCTGTTTATTGCAAATATGCACTCACTAACTCAAATTAAAAATAAAGATATCCTAGAGAATAATACATTTACAACTGCAGCTGCATGGCTAGCATTTGACTTAGATCCAAATAAAAGTTGTTTTTACAGACAAAGTGATGTTCCAGAAGTTACAGAGTTAGCATGGTATTTAAGTTGTTTTTTTCCATACCAAAGATTAAAGCTGGCACATTCATTTAAAGACAAGTCAGAAAACTTAAAAGATGTAAATTCTGGACTTTTCTCATATCCAATGCTTATGTCTGCTGACATATTAATATATGATGCAAATATAGTACCTGTTGGCAAGGATCAACTTCAACATCTTGAAATGACAAGAGATGTTGCAGCAAGATTCAATAACCTTATGGGAGATACATTTATAATACCGGAAGCAAAAATCCAGGTTGATAGTAATTATGTTACGGGGACAGATGGTCAAAAAATGAGTAAATCCAAGAATAATATAATTGACATTTTTTTAGATAACATATCTCTAAAAAAACAGATAATGAAAATTCAGACCAAATCATTGTCAGTTGATGAACAAAAAGATCCAGATGACTGTAATGTTTTCAAATTATATAAAATAATTGCAGAAGAAGAAAATATTAAAAATCTGGCCTCAAGATATAGGAAAGGTGGAATTGGATATGGGGAATCAAAGGAAATCTTATATAATGAGATCCTAAATAAGTTTGCTAAGAATAGGGAAAAGTTTTTTAAACTTATGGATGATAAAGAGATAGTAGAAAGGTTGCTAATAGATGGTGCGAAAAAAGCTAGAGTTCAAGCTCAAAAAGTTCTTAAAAGAGTTAGGGCTAGTGTTGGTTATTAAGTGTTTTTTTTTAAATTTACTTAATGACTATTTTCAAGGAAATTCAAGACTTACTTTATAATAATGATTGTGTTATTATACCTGAGTTTGGTGCCTTCATCCTTAAAAGTCATTCTGCATATATTCAAGACAATAAGTTTTATCCACCTAAAAAAAGTATTTCATTTAATTCAATGCTAAATGAAAATGATGGTCTATTAGTGAAATATATAAGTACTAATAGAAATATCTCTTACAAGAAGGCTTTAAAGATTTTAACTGATGAAGCACAGTCTTTAAATAAAAAACTGTCTAGATTCAGAAAAATTGATATTGAACTTTTAGGTAGTTTAGAATTAACTGAAGAAAATAATTTAGTTTTTTACCCAAATGAATCTATAAATTTTGACTCTAATTCATTTGGACTTGAGTCATTTTCAAGAGAACCAATTCGAAAATCTATAAATGATCTTACACCAGAACCTAAAATAAATACTATTCCTATTTTTCGATATGCTGCTGTTCTTATTGCTCTAATTGGATTGAGCTATTTTGGATATCTAAACTATACAAACTATATAGATAATGAAAAGCTCAGAAATATTGCAGTTGCTCAGGATCAAGTTCTTAAAAATATACAATCTGCAACTTTTAATTTAGGAGATCTCCCTTCAATAAATCTTAGAGTTACCAGTCCAGTTAAAAATTCAAATAAGATATATTACAGTGTTATTGCTGGTTCATTTAGATCAAAAATTAATGCAGAAAAACATTTAAACTACTTGATAAGTAAGGGATTCAGTGCATCTTACACTTCGATAAACCCTAAAGGATTATACAGAGTTGCTTATGCTAGACTCGACTCAAGAAACAAAGCTATAAGACTAATTTCTGAAATAAGAAGTACTGGTGTTGACACATGGTTGTTAATAGAAAAATAGTATTAACGGGCTAGCCAAGTTACTGGATTTTCTGGCTTTAATTCGTTAAATATATTAAATTTCAATATTGTCTTACCTGTAGATTCATTTGTAAATACAACTCCAATTTCATCATTAGCCTCAACTTTATCTCCTTTTTTAACAAAAATACTGGATAGATTTTGATAGTTTGAAATATATTTTCCATGTCGTATTAATACTCCTGGGTTACCCCCAGAAAAACCATAAACAGATAAAATCTCTCCTTCAAACACTGAATAGGCAACTGAATTAGGTGATGTAGCAATTGTAATTCCATTACTATTTATAGTGGTAGTTCTAACAACTGGGTGTGGTTGTGTGCCAAATCTTCTTATTATTACACCTTCTCTAACAGGCCAAGGAAGCCTGCCTTTATTTGACTGAAAATTACTTGAAATTATTCTACCTTCCGGCGTAAGTGAAAATGTTGAAGAGTTATTATCATTATTAGACTCTGAAATAGCAAGTCGAATTAATTTTTCAATTTCATTATCTATAAGCCTAGCTTGTTTTTCTTTTTCTTGAATCTCAGCAGAATAATTTTTTTGAACCTTAATTAAATTATCAAATAATCTGTCTTGTTGATCTTTCTCTTCATTAAGAGCTTCACGCTCTAATAGGTTCTCTTTAACAATATTTTGTTTTTCAATTTTTCTTTTATCGAGACTGTCAATATTTTTAGATATATCTTTTTGAATTAATATAATTTTATTTGCCTGTTCTTGTCTGTATTTTGAGTATTGTTTAAAATATTGAAATCTTTTAAATGCTTGGTTAATATTCTCAGAGGCAAATAAAAACATCATTTTCATTTCTGTGGATCTTTTTTTATATGAGGTATAAACAATTTTGGAATATTCGTCCTTCAGCTTTTTTAAATTAACTTCAAGATCAGCAATTCTCTCATTTTGATTAAAAATTATATTATTTAGATTATTAACCTGGGAGTTATTTATCTTAATAAGCCTGTCTCTTACTGATA
>CETL01018057.1_pt1 | contig 14030 bp, 15 predicted proteins | sample 356371 | NCBI WGS metagenome assembly CETL01 (sample SAMEA2622518, study PRJEB7988) | marine metagenome | biome: marine biome (ENVO:00000447); feature: surface water layer (ENVO:00002042); material: "saline water (ENVO:00002010), including plankton (ENVO:xxxxxxxx)" | depth 5 m | reverse complement strand
TTAGTAATAATATTATCTACTTTTCTTTCAGTTATACTGACAATCTCGACATTTCCGTTAGGTTACTTCTCACCTGATTGGATATTTTTAGTAATTATATATTGGATAATAGCTGTGCCAAGTATGTATAATCTTTTTGTGATTTGGCTCATTGGCATAATCACAGATGTAGCAGTGGGATCGACGTTGGGAATGAATGCATTGATATATGTATTTCTATCGTTCATCATTAAGAAATTATACAAATCACTGAGATACTTTACGGTGATACAACAGAGTATAATTGTTTTGTTTTTAATGGTATTAAAAATAACTTTCCTTTTGTGGATTGATGTGATGTTGAGTGCTGGCATTTATTCAACTTTAATGTATTGGACAACACTATCTAGTGCACTAATTTGGCCAGTTATATTCTTTAGTCTCAGATACTTAAGAAGAAAATATAATATAGCATGATAAAAGTTACGTTCGATAATGAATGTGCTAATAAAGGAAAAAATATAGAAAATATTATAGATCAATCACATTTATCAAGTGTGAGACAAAATTTAGAATTGAATATAAATAAAAATAATATATTTTTTTTAAACTATGAATTCTCTCCTCCGTCTAAAGTGCAGATGACAGAAAATGGAGATACCCGAGATAAATCTCTGATTTATAGGTTATTCCCGAAAAAAAATGCAAAAATTTTAGATTGCACAGGCGGTTTTGGTAAAGATGCAATGAAATTTTCAAAATTAGGTTATAAAGTAACCATGATTGAAGAAAATCCACTTATTGTGTCAATGCTCAAAGATTTTTTCGACAAAAATAAAAAAATTAGTATTAATCTAATGTATGGTAATGCTTTTGATTATATGAGACTACACGCTGATACTTTTGATTATATCTACATTGATACACTGTTTAAAAAAGCAAAAAATAAATCCAAGTCAAAGAAAGGAGTAGAAATTTTACAATATATTTGTAAAGAGAGAATAAGTCGATTCAATCTTATCAAGCAAGCAGTTAAACAATCATGTAGCAGAATCATAATTAAAGAAAGTCCAAATTCACTTTTAAAATATGATTTTGATTACTCTATTAAAACAAAACTAGTGCGATATAATATATTAAAAGGTAATATTTAAGTGATCGCAGACGTACAGTCATTTTTTTCCAATAAACTTAATTTAATAGTTAAGAATCTTAAGTTTAGTAAAATAATATATGTGTCAGAAAAATATAATGATTATATTTTAAATAGCCTAACTAATAATTTTGAATTATTAGAAACAAAAAAACGCATAGGTGATATAAGAGATTTCGCTAGAAAAGAAGACCTTATTATATTAGAAATTAATGAGCAACAGTTTAGTCAAGACATACTTTTAGATATCGCTAAACTTAGGACTTATCATCAAACCAATCTTATAATACTTGTGAAACATCAGGGTAACCTTCAACCAAATCAATTCCATGAAACGCTTATGTCTTATGGATTTAAAAACCTTTTTGGTGAGAAATTACAAAATATATTTTATGATCTCTACGAATATAATATAATTGATTATAAGATAAAGCCAGAATGGCTAAACAGTGATTATTGGGCCAACCCAGAGCTCTGGAAGAAATAGATGGAAGAAATTATCAAAAAAGAAATTATGGATCAGTTAGTGGATTCAGAAGTGTTAGTTGAAGGCAGTGATTCAAAATTCACTGTGCATGTCCAAAGTGATGAGTTTATCGGTAAAACAATTATCCAACAACATAAAGTCATCTACGCTATTCTAAATAAGTACATCGAGACAGGGGAAATCCATGCGCTGACTCTAAAAACTAAACCTAAAACATGAAGTCCGCTTATAATTCTGATAAGCACAACCATAGTAAAAAGATCATTCATATTGATATGGACTCTTTTTATGCATCAGTGGAAATAGCAGAAAAACCACATCTAAGAAATAAACCAGTAGCTGTTGCAGGAAGCAGCGAAACACGAGGAGTAGTAACGACATGTAACTATGAAGCAAGAAAGTTTGGTGTACGATCTGCTATGCCATCAATAACGGCAAAAAAGCTATGTCCAAATATAATATTTATCCCTGTACACATGGATAAGTATAGAGATATCTCTAGTGAAATTCATAAAATATTTAAATGCTACACAAAGATTATAGAGCCAGTTTCTCTAGATGAAGCATACTTAGATGTCACCCTTTCAAAGTATTGCGGTGGAGATCCAACTCTGATGGCATCTCAAATACGAAGTAAAATATTTAATGACTTGAAGATAACAGCATCTGCAGGAATTGCGCCAAATAAATTTTTATCTAAAATTGCAAGCGAGTGGAACAAACCAAATGGTCAGTATTGTATTACTATTAGTATGATAGATGAATTCATGTTTAGCTTACCAGTAAGAAAAATAATTGGTGTTGGCGAGAAAACTGAAAAGAAACTCAATAGTATTAGTGTAAAAACATGTGGAGATCTTCAAAATATAAGTTTGATAGATCTTAAGTCTAACTTTGGAAAATTTGGCTCTACATTATACAACCTTTGTAGAGGTATAGATGAAAGAGATGTGGTGTCTGATAGGGACTCAAAAAGTCTTAGTGTTGAGGATACATATGCAATTGACTTAAAGTCGAGAGAAAAGTGCATAATCGAACTTATGAAAATATTCAAAAAACTTCAACAAAGATTAGATGAGAAAAAATATATAGATAAAAAAATTAAATCTTGCTTTATCAAAGTTAAATATAATGATTTCAAAACATCAAGCCATCAAACAATATGTGTGTTACCAAAAATTGAAAACTACTTAAAATTACTTGACAAGGCAATCAAAAAAAAGAGTAAACCAATAAGATTATTAGGTGTAGGTGTGATTTTTGACAACAGGCCTCAGCTTAACTTAAATATCTATTAAATATTACTAGCATTATTATTTTTTTTTACATATTATAAATATTACTTGATTGAGGGGTAATTAATGAAATTTGAAACAATTGCAGTCCATGGAGGGTATTCACCTGAACCCACTACTAATGCAGTGGCGGTGCCAATTTACCAAACAACTTCATACTCATTTAGAGATACTCAACATGGTGCAGATTTATTTGATTTGAAAGAAGCGGGTAATATTTACACTCGTATAATGAATCCTACTTCTGATGTACTTGAAAATAGAGTAGCAGCACTTGAAGGCGGAGTTGGAGCTCTCGCTCTTGCATCTGGGTCTGCAGCAACAACCTACGCAATTATGACAATATGCGAGGCAGGTGACAACATTGTGAGTACCAGTACTTTATATGGAGGAACTTGGACGTTATTCGCACATCAACTACCAAGATTTGGAGTAGATGTAAAATTTGGCGATCATGACAAAATAGATCAAATGGAGAAGTTGATCGATTCAAAAACAAAAGCGATTTTTTGTGAGTCTATCGGTAACCCTGCTGCAAATGTAGTTGATGTTCCAAAGATGGCTAAACTCGCCCACAAACATAATATCCCACTTATCGTTGATAATACCGTCCCAACACCTTATATATTCAGGCCAATTGAACATGGTGCAGATATAGTTGTCCACTCTCTAACAAAATACATGGGGGGTCATGGAACAACAATTGGCGGAATCATAGTAGATTCTGGAAAGTTTCCATGGGATAAAAATAAACGCAAATTTAACAGATTAAATACACCTGATATGTCATATCATGGTGTAGTTTTCACCGAGGCAGCTGGAAAAGCAGCATTTATTGTAGCTGCTAGAACTGTAGCACTAAGAAACATGGGGGCAGCAATATCTCCATTTAATAGCTTCTTAATACTTCAAGGGATTGAAAGTTTAGCAGTGAGGATGGATAGACATTGCGAAAATGCTGTTAAAGTATCTAATTTTCTTTTAAAAAATCCGAATGTTACATGGGTAAATTATCCTGGAATACCAAGTAGTCCAGATTTCCCTCTAGTAAAGAAAATTATGGGTGGGAAAGCATCAAGTGTTTTGAGTTTTGGTATTAAGGGTGGAAGAACTAATGGTGGTAAATTCATTGATAATTTAAATCTTGTAACTAGATTAGTTAATATCGGTGATGCTAAATCATTGGCATGTCACCCTGCTTCAACCACTCATAGACAACTATCAAAGAATGAGCTCAAAAAAGCAGGCGTGCCAGAAGACTTGGTTAGATTATCAATAGGTATAGAAAATATTGATGATATTATTGATGATATAACGCAAGCTCTCGATTCCGTATTTAAAAAAAATAAGAAAAAGAGTTAATTATTTTTTAATATAGATTTCTTTGCCTAACTTTTTAAACTCCAGAGACTTCTCATCTAAGCCAAAGCTTATAGCAACACCATGGTCGTTTAAACCATTCTTTTCAGCATAATTGCGTATATCCTGTGTAATTTTCATTGAACAAAAGTGAGGGCCGCACATAGAACAAAAATGAGCAACTTTCGCGCTCTCTTGTGGCAAAGTTTCATCATGCATCTCTCTTGACTTATAAGGATCTAATCCAATATTAAACTGGTCTTCCCAACGGAATTCAAATCTTGCCTTCGAAAGTGCATTATCTCTGTACTGAGCAGTGGGATTACCTTTTGATAGATCTGCTGCGTGCGCAGCAATCTTATATGCAATCATGCCGTCTTTAACATCATCTTTATTCGGTAAGCCCAAATGCTCTTTTGGCGTAACATAACATAAAACAGATGTGCCATATGCTCCAATATTTGCTGCTCCAATAGCTGATGTAATATGATCATATCCAGGAGCTATATCTGTGACCAAAGGACCAAGAGTATAAAATGGTGCATCGAAACACACCTCTTGCTCTTTTGTAACATTCTCTTTAATTTTATGGATAGGTATATGACCTGGGCCTTCGATCATTACTTGTACATCATGATCCCAAGAATATTTGGTTAATTCTCCCAGTGTTTCTAGCTCAGAGAATTGAGCATCATCGTTTGCATCTGCAATGCTTCCAGGACGAAGGCCATCACCTAAAGAAAAGCTTATATTATAGGATTTCATAATTTGACATATATCATCAAAATTTGTGTATAAGAAGTTTTCTTTGTGATGAGCCAGACACCATTTAGCGATAATGGAGCCTCCTCGAGAAACTATGCCAGTTAATCGATTCATAGTTTTAGGTATATATCTCAATCTTACCCCCGAATGAATAGTAAAATAATCAACACCTTGCTCTGCTTGCTCAATTAACACTTGTCTAAAAACTTCATAATCTAAATCTTCTGGCTTTCCATTAACTCTCTCTAATGCCTCATAGATAGGAACAGTGCCTATGGGGACAGGTGAATTTCTTATAATTCTCTCTCTAGTTTCATAAAGATCTTTTCCAGTTGATAAATCCATAACAGTATCTGCTCCCCATCGAACAGCCCATAAAAGCTTATCAACTTCTTCATCAATATCAGATCTAACAGGAGAATTACCTATATTCGCATTAACTTTCGTTAAGAAATTTTTACCTATTATCATTGGTTCTAATTCTGGATGATTTATATTTGATGGTATTATTGCTCTTCCGCTAGCAATCTCTTCTCTAACAAATTCGGGAGTAATTTTTACATTTTTGCTTAAAAACGGGCTAACGTTTTCTCTAATTGCAACGTATTCCATTTCTGATGTAATGATGCCTTTTCTGGCATAATGCATTTGTGATACATTTGCGCCTGGTTTTGCAACAAGTATATCTTTCAAATTCTCTTGTTTAGGTTGTGATGCATTCTTTAGTCTCAAAGAAGTGTTTCTTTTGGATGAAACAGTATCGTCTCGATTTTGAATCCATGAAGTCCTTGTCTGACGCAGTCCTCTATCTACATCAATTGTATAACTCTCATCTGTATACAGTCCTGTAGTGTCATAAACGTATATAGGTTTATTAATGATAGGGTTTTTATCCTTATTCATGGTAGGTGATAACTCTATCATCCTAGAAGGGACCTTTATTTGATCTGTGCTTCCTTGAGTATAATATTTTTTTGATTTCGGAAAATTTTTACTGTATTCCTTTATATCTATTTTTTGATTTTCAGACATAACTTTATAATATCATGTTTTAATTGACTTATACTATAACAATACTAAACTTACCATTGAAATGAAAGAACTGAATACTAGCAAAGACAAAATTAAGAATTATATGAGAACATTTAATATAATTGATGAGAGTGTGCTTGATATAATTTGTGATGTAAGAAAAGAGAATTATGCGCCTGATGAATATAAGTCTTTTGCTTATTCAGACTTTCAAATACCTCTTAATCACTCTGAGTTCATGCTCACATCGAATGTAGAAGGTACAATTTTGCAAGCCATGAAAATATCACATAATGACTCTGCTATAATTTTGGGCTCTGGTTCAGGTTATCTAGCTGCTTGTGTTTCAAAATTGGCAAATAAAGTCACGGCTGTTGATATTCACAGTGACTTTATTCGAGACGCCGAGAAAAATTCTGCTGAACACGGAATAAATAACATTAACTTTAAATGTCTGGATGTAAACAATTCATGGGAGATGATAAAGGATTTCAATATCATAATATCAACATTCAGTGTTGAATCATCGGACGTTATCACAAGCAACATGTCAAGTAACTCAAGATCTTTCGTTTTTATAGGTGAGCAAAATTCCCCTATAAAATCTGGTAAAATCATTTCCAAAACAGAAAATAATGGGTACACTAGAGAACATATTATACAAACAAATGTAAAACATATAATCAAAGGAATGAATAAAAATGATTGAAAAAACACCTGAAGAAATAAAACGATTACTAGAAGAAAAAGAAGAAGTGAAAATTATTGATGTTAGAGAAGATTGGGAGTACGAGATATGTCATCTTGATAATTCAATACATATACCACTTCTTCAAGTAGAAGAAAAAGCTGATACATTAAATAAAGAGGATGTACATATACTGGTTTGCCATCATGGTATTAGAAGTCGAATGATAGGAAAATATTTAGAGAGTGTAGGGTTTAAAAATATAATTAATCTATCTACCGGATTAGAGGGTTGGGCAAATGATGTTGATAAATCAATGAGAAAATATGAGCGTAAATAAAAGTTATCTAAAAATATTTTTTTTATTGCTAATTAGTAATAATTTATATGCTGCTGACCTAGTGGATGTATATAACAGAGCTATTCAATATAATGACGACTACAGGATTATCAAAAATGATAAGGAAATATCATTACAACAATATAATCAAACTGCTGCATCAATATTCCCAGAAATTAATTTTCAAGCAGGAACAAGAGAAACTACTATAAACAGATATATTGGGCCAGGAGATAATACGGACTTTAATACTGATAACTATAGCCTCACTCTACAACAACCAATATTCCGTCTAGCTTTTTTTGACGAATTAGCTAAATCTGATGCAGTTATAAAAAAATCTGAAAAGTATCTCATTCTTCAAAAGAAAAGAATTGCGTTGAAGACGACGGAGCTCTACTTTAGGCTTATTTCACATACTAATAATCTTAGAGAGAAAAAAGAACTACTAAAGCTCTCGGAGAAGAAATTATCTAATGCATATAAATTACATTCAAATGGTTCTATTACAAAAATTGAATTTTTAAGATTTAAGTCTGATGTTGAATCATCAAAAATTGATAGAGACATAGCTCAAAATGAGCAAGAGAATTCTAGAGGGGATCTATATATTTTTGTCGGTAAAAAAATATCAGATATTCATAATGTAAATACTGAAATTAAAATACCTAACAATCAATATAAATTATCTGATGTACTTAACCAAGCAACTTCAAAATATGAAATAATACAAATGGCTAATTACGATTTAGATATCTCACAAAATATCTTTGAATCTAATAAAGCTCAACATTTTCCTACAATTGATCTGATCGCCTCTTATGATTATTCAGACATTACTGGTGGCGCGAGATTTGGAGCTAATAAAAGAGAATCAAGCTCTGTGGGCTTAACAATGACTCTTCCGATTTACCAAGGAGGTTACCAATCTGCTAAAGTTAATGAGTCAAGATATAAATTAGAGAATGCTCAGATTAAATATGAACAAACACTCAAAATATTAGAAAAAGAAATTGCTGATAAGATTGCAAAATATAATATACAAAGAGAACTTGTAAATAATCATAGAGAGATATATAAATTGCATGACCTCAAATATATTTCTGCTAAACAAGGTTTCAGAACTGGGGTTTATACAGATACTGAACTACAACAATCTAAGATAGAGTTAATCAAGGCAAAAAACAGATATGTTGATTCAACTTTAAATTTTATTTTACTTGATCTGAATATAAAACAATATACATCTCAAATTGGGATTGATGAAATCAAAGAAATAAACTCGATATTGATCTGGTAAATAATAATTATCAATGTTTATATACAATCTTTTAGTCTATATTCTATCTCCAATAATAATAATCAAAATTCTCTACGATTCTTTGCAAAGAGGTAATGATAGTAATTTTATAAAACAGCGTTTAGGATTACTTTCATTCAAAAAAAATCAGGAGACTATTTGGTTGCATGCATCATCTGTCGGGGAGACCAAAATTGCACTAAAACTATTGAAAACCTTTAGAGAGAAAAATTTAAACGATCAAATAGTCATAACTACCACAACAAAATCATCAAAAGCAATATTAGATAAATCAAACGAGAACTTCAAACATTATTACCTTCCATTTGATTTTCTTTTAACAATAGGTAGATTTATTAAAGCAATAAATCCAAAAATTTGCATAATCATCGAGACAGAAATTTGGCCAAATATGATCAATATATGCGCGAAAAGAAAAACTCCCATAATTATTGTAAATGCTCGTTTGTCAAAAAAAACTCTTAATGCAAATATGTTGATAAAAAAGATATATGTCAATACACTAAGTTTGATCAATGGAATTTATTGTAAATCCGAGAGAGAAAAAGAAAATTATCTCATTCTTGGTGCAAATCAAAAGAAAGTATCTGTTCTAGGAAATATAAAGTTATGCGAATCTTCAAATGACATTGGAAGGGATAGGCTAATTGAAAGAAAATATGTCTTAGCTGCATCTACTCACCCTGGTGAAGAAAGACAAATTATTACTGAGTGGCTTAAAATAAATGATAAGAGGACACTTTTGGTTATAGTTCCAAGACATCCTGAAAGACTGGGAGACATCCTATCTGATATCCCTCTGAGTTTAGTGAGAGTTGCCATAAGAAGTAAAAAAGACAAAATAAGAAACAATACACAGATTTATATTGCGGACACAATTGGGGAGCTTGAAGATTTTATGCAGCATTGTGAATTCGTTTTCATGGGTGGTTCACTTGTTGATCATGGTGGGCAGAATTTTCTTGAAGCTGCATCTTTAGGGAAGTCAATAATAGTCGGGCCATACATGTATAATTTTGTTGACGAGACAGAGGAATTTCTCAAGAATAATTCAATGATTATGGTTAAGAATTCGAAATCACTTAAACACGTTTTTGAGCGTCTCCTAAAATCTAAACAGAGAAGGGATTTATTTGGAGATAATGCTAGGAGTCTTTTACGCAAAAAAATAATAGTTTTAGATGACTATTACTCAATAATCAAAAAGTATGTCTAGTAACTTTCATCTTAATGAATATCCCTCAATTAGTGATTTCCAGTATTTCTCTAGATGATCTCTGTAACCTAACTTGATTAGTGATCGTCTCAGTCTTGATAAATTATTTCTCATAAAACCTGAGACTAGTCTCTGATTGACTCCAATAAATGATTTATCAAAATCAATTATATAAATATCAGTGGTAACAGTAGATGGATTACTAGGTTTATTTGATGACTCTTCGTTTATTCTGACTAAAATGTTACTAGCATTTAAGTCTCCATGATAAACACCTAAGTTATGCATTAATGATATTTGTTGACCAATACTAGAAAAGAGTGTCTTGTTTGCATTATTTTTTATATATTCAGATAATGTCACTGTATTATTTAATCTCTCTACAATTAAGCTAGCACTATAAAACATTATATTCTTATTTGATACCCAACCCATTATAGGTTTACAGGTATTAAAATTACGTTTATATAAATAGTTAAGAATATAAAATTCTGAGTAAGATCGAGTTTTTGTTAATCCAAAAAGAGGCCTGATATATCTATCACCTAAAAATGTCATGTGTCCCTTTCTAATAAAATGCTTCTTGATCCATTTTTCCTGATTAATAACCTCAATATTCAAATTATGATCTGTGTCATAAACTTCATCATTTATTACTTTATTTACGTCTAAATCTATCTCTTCATCATAAAAAATGATGTCATTATGAATTTTTTTGATTATCATGAATATTGCATGTACAGAGAAAAGCACCCTCTAAAATCTGTTTGTCTCTTAAGATTATCCTCATTAGGAGACGTTACTCATATGATTCCCATCATTAATGCTATAAAAAATGAGAATCATAGAACAGATATTACATGGATTATCAACAAAACAGAATATGAATTAGTAAAAAATATCAAAAATGTTAGATTTATTGTAATTGATAAAAAGAAGCTATATAGAAGCATCAGGCAATTATATAAATTGAGAAAGTCTATCACATTCGATGTATTGCTTCATATGCAGGTTTCTTTAAGATCTAACATATTGAGTATGATAATAAAATCAAATAGAAGAATTGGCTTTAGTAAACCTTTATCAAGGAATTTTCACTTCTTTTTTAATAATGAGGAAATAAATTGCCGAAAAAATATACATGTCCTTGATACTTTTTTCTGCTTCTTAAAGAAAATTTCAATCAATGAGGAGAAACTAGACTGGTCTCTGAATATAGTAAATCATGATTTACAAAAAAAATTAGTCACTTCAAAATATGTAGTAATCAATCCTTTTACTAGCTCACGAAGGTTTAATTATAGAGAGTGGAATCTAGAGTATTATAAGGATATTTCATATTTTTTATACAAAAAATATCAAATAAAAACAATAGTTGTTGGTGGATCAAGCAAGTACGAAGTAGAAAAATCAAAAACATTTAGTGGTATTAACTACATTGATAATCTTATTGCAAAAACGGATTTAGAGGAATTATATATTATACTTGAAAACTGCGATGCATACATAGGCCCAGACTCAGGAACACTTCATATGGCATCAATGCTTCATAAACCTGTTGTTGGATTGTATGCAACTTCTAATCCCAAAAGAACTGGGCCTTACCGGAACATGAAATACACAATAAATAAATATCCTGATGCATTGAAAATATTTGAAAATAAGAGTGAGGATGATGTTCAGTGGGGGTTTAGGGTGAGAAACAAAAAAGCAATGTCATTAATAAAAATCGAAGACGTCAAAGCAATGATTAATAAAATTATGAGCTAATATTGTCTAATTTATTAATTAAGTTTGTAGTTGATTTTCCCTCTATCAAATCTATTAAAGTTATTTTTTTACCAATTTTCTCAAGACATTGCTGTCCAGCAATGTATTTATCTTTGTAGTCACTACCCTTGACAAGAATATCTGGGAGAATCGTACAAATTACTTTCTCAGGCGTTTCTTCGTCAAAAATAATAATATAATCAACATTTTGAACAGCAGATAGAACATATGCTCTATCAAGCTCAATATTAATTGGCCTTGTAGTGCCTTTGTTCAATTTTACTGATGAGTCACTATTTAGAGCGACTATTAAAAGATCTCCTAACTTCTTAGCCTCGTTTAGTAGATAAATGTGGCCAGTATGCAAAATATCAAAACAACCATTTGTCATTATAATCTTATTTCCATTACTTCTATGTCTGTTGCACAATTCAACCAGACTATCTAAAGACGAAATTAGTTTATTATTTTTTTGATTCACTTTCTAACTCTTTTTGACTGACACTTGTTGATCCTAACTTCAGGACAGATAAACTTGCTGCAATGTTTGATAATCTTACTGATTCAGCTACGCTTTCTCCTGCTAAAACATATGAAGATAGGATTGAGATTACAGTATCACCTGCTCCAGTTACATCAAAAACATCTTTTTTAATAGATTCAAAAAATTGCACACCTTTCTCAGAAAATAATGCCATACCATCTTTACCTCTCGTGACCAAAAGATACTTTATTTTTAGCTGCTCTCTCAGTTTTTTCCCATTATCCTCAAATTCAACTAAATTCTTTGATTTACCCATAATCAATTCAAATTCAGATAAATTAGGTTTTACTAATGTAGATGATTTATAAATGCTGAAATCACTTCCTTTTGGGTCTATGAATGTCATAAGATTTAGAGCATTAGCATCTCGAATGACTTCTTGTATAATTGGTTTAACCGCACCTTTATCATAATCAGAAATTACAATACCGTCGCAATTATTTAATAGTTTCTTTATTCTTTCATAAGAAGTCTTAATTTTTTTTGATATGTTAGCATCCTCATGATCAATGCGCAGGAGTTGTTGGTTCTGATCAATTACTCTTAATTTTAAGGTTGTTCTAATATTCGTATCAACAATTGGATGAAAGGAGATGTTTGTACTGGAAATTATAGATTTAAGTGAGTTACTTATCTCGTCATTGCCAATCAGACCGACAAGTGTAACATCCATACCAAAATCTGCTAGGTTTTTCGCTACATTTGCTGCTCCACCAGGTTTGTCAAAAGTTTCTGCGATATCAACAACCGGGACAGGTGCTTCTGGAGAAATTCTATTAACTTTGCCTGTCCAATATCTATCCAACATTACATCGCCAAGAACCAATATTTTCTTTTTTTCAATCATAAATAGGTTATATCAAACTAAACTCAACCAGTTGTTGTATTTTGAACTCTTGCCATGAATTAAATCAAAGTAACTACTCTGTAGTTTTCTGGTTATAGGTCCTGGCTCACCATTAGATATATGTTGATTATCAACTTGGATAATAGGTGTCACTTCAGCAGCTGTACCTGTAAAGAAAGCTTCATCACAATCAAATACTTCTTGAGTTTTAATTTTTCTTTCTTCGGTATGAATCTCTAGATCTTTTGCTAAATCAATAACCGTTTTTCTGGTAATTCCGTCTAACACTGTTATCAGATCAGGTGTAATAAGTTTGTTATTTTTTACTAGAAAGAAATTTTCACCCGAGCCTTCATTAACGGAATCATCTGCTCCAAGAATTAATGCTTCATCAAATCCACATTTTAGTGCATCAGTTAGAGCTAACATTGAATTAAGATAGTTTCCTGTCGCTTTAGCTTTATATAACATAGCCTCAGGTTCTCTTTTTGGAAACTGGGAGATTTTAACTTTGATTCCATTAGTAATTTTTTCTGCTCCAAGGTAAGGTCCCCAGTCCCATGATGCAATAGCAACATGAACTCTCAAGTTGTCTGCACGTAAGCCCATCCCCTCATTACCATAAAAACAAATTGGTCTAATGTACGCGTTCTCAAGTTGATTTTCTTTAACAGATGCTTTTTGCACATCCATTAATTCATTTTTAGAGTAAGGAATATCCATCCCAATTAGACTAGCGGACTGAAAAAGTCTCTCGGTATGATCTTGTAATCTGAAAATGCAAGTTCCTTTATCTGTTTTGTATGCTCTGACACCTTCAAAAACACCAGTTCCATAATGTAATGTGTGAGAAAGAACATGAATATTAGCATCTTTCCAATCACAGAAAGTGCCATTAAGCCATATTTTCCCTTTAATATCAGAAATTATCATTAGTTTTTAGCGATATTTAAATGAAAAGCATATCATGTCTTAAATCCCGAAAGTACTTCTATTTTTAATAAAATTATTATAAAAAATTAGCGTTCCAGAGTATTTGTAATCAGATTTTTTGGTGTATAATGAGAATCATTCTCATTTTTATATTTAACTTGCTTGGAGGCAACATGATCATTGGAGACAAAACACATAATCAGTTAGCAAAGAATCATCCAAATATATTGTTAATAATGCAAATAGTAATTGTTAGTTTTTCTATAGCAGTAACGAGTGTATCTGCTGATGAAGTAAATAT
>CETL01109723.1_pt1 | contig 14075 bp, 13 predicted proteins | sample 356371 | NCBI WGS metagenome assembly CETL01 (sample SAMEA2622518, study PRJEB7988) | marine metagenome | biome: marine biome (ENVO:00000447); feature: surface water layer (ENVO:00002042); material: "saline water (ENVO:00002010), including plankton (ENVO:xxxxxxxx)" | depth 5 m | reverse complement strand
AAAAATTAAAATTAAAAAAGAAAGAGTAAAAAATTTTCTAATTAATGATATTTTGAAAGATAAAATTACTGGTAAAGTAAAAATTGTAATTAAAATAAGATTAAAGGCAAACAAACCTAATTTATTCAAAATTTGAATTATTTCTGGTGACCAAGAAAAACTATAAGCCCATAAATTCCACGGAAACCCTGTTAAAATCTTTGATCTTAAAAAATCTGAAAAAGCTAAACTGCCAGAAAAAATTAGAATTGATACAAAATTTTGACTTAATACAGATCCTAAAATTAAAATTGTAACTGAAAAAAATAAGCTTAAAAATAAAGGAATTAAAATTAATCCAAATGGAATAAAAATCCTAAAACTTTCATCGAAAGTTAAAGAGTTTATAATCCAATGAATATTGCTCAGATAAAATCCAAATCCAAAAGATGTTCCTAAAATGAATAAGTTTTTTTTATAGGGTTTTTTTCTGTAAACACTCTTTGATTTTTTTTTAATAAAAACAGTCAAATAAAAAAGAATTGGCAAGATTAAGAAATTTACAAAAGTAAGGTTAAAAGGTTGAAAAGATAAAACTGTTAAAGAGCCAATTAAAAAAGGTATAATATATAAAATTACCAATCGATTATTAACATACTTTTCAAACATTTAATCTAAATATGAAAGGAATTTTTGTTCAACCTTTGTCATATTGTTAAAGTCTTTATCATTTTTGTGATCGTAGCCAAAAAGATGTACCAAACCATGTATCCATAATTTGTTAAACTCTAATCTAAACTTTTTAAGATTTTTTTTATTTCTAATTTTGTTTATATTAACGATAATATCACCTAAGTAAATTTCCTTATCTTTCTTAAATATTTTTTTTAAATCTTTATTTGAATAAAACGGAAATGACAAAACATCTGTAACATTATTTTTATTTCTAAATTTTTTATTCAATTTCTTAATTTCAATATTGTCAGACAATAATAATGTGCAAAAGATTACGTTTTTTCTATAACTTTTAAAATGTTTATTAAATTTATCAATTTTTCTCTGTATAAAATTATTGGGATTTTTAATAAAACGGTACCAGGTTTTATTATTAGAAATAGTATTAATTTTGATCATCAGTGCTTTTCTTTTGATAAGCCTTTATAATCTTAGATACCAAAGGATGTCTCACAACATCATTATGATCAAATTCAATAATTTTAATTTCTTTTAAATCTTTAAGAATATTTTTTGACTTTACAAGACCTGATTGAGATCTATTGATTAGATCAACTTGAGATGGATCGCCATTAACTACAAGTTTTGAGTTTTCACCAATTCTAGTCAAAAACATTTTTATTTGAGTTTCAGTTGCGTTTTGAGCTTCATCTAAAATAGCAAAACAGTTTTTTAAAGTTCTACCTCTCATGAAAGCTAATGGCGCAATTTCAATTTCCCCAGAGTCAATTTTTTTTGTGATTTTTTCAGCACCAAAAAGTTCATACAACGCGTCGTATAGTGGACGTAAATATGGATCCACTTTTTCTTTCATGTCGCCCGGTAAGAAACCTAACTTCTCTCCTGCTTCAACTGCAGGCCTAGATAATATTACTCTTTCTATTTTTTTTTCCATTAACAAAGTTACTCCGACAGAAACTGCTAAGAAACTCTTTCCAGTTCCTGCAGGTCCCAATGACATTATAATATCATTTTCCTTAAGAGCTTTTATATATTCGGACTGTTTTTCAGACCTAGCAATTACAGATTTTCGCGGTGTTTTTATTAATTGTTGGAATGACTTTATATTTGATTTGTTTAATTCAATATTTTTTTTCACTGCTAAAAGTATATCCTCTTTTTCTACAATTTTTGTCAAAAAATACTTATTTGCCAAAAATTTTATTGCTTCACAAAAAACATTAATATCCTCATTTTTTCCCTTGCAAGTAATTGAATTACCTCTAAAAAAAATATCAGTGTTCGATAACTTTGCTAAGTGCTTTAAATTTTGATCAAATTGACCAACAATTGACATTAACATTTCATTATCGTTAACTTGTAAATTAACAGTCCTATTATCAATTTTTTTTATAATCAGGTTTTGATCTAATTTACTTATTTCTGACATATCTAAGCTGCGTAGACCTTGTCATTAGGTCTGTAGCAAATTTCTCCAAATAATGTATTTTGATTTCCGTTAAGAATATTGACTTCTTTTATTTGTCCACTCAAATTTTCTTTAGCTTTTACTATAACAGAATTAAAATATTCATCTCTACCAAAAAAATAGTTTTTATTATTTCTAAGTTTGTTCTCAAATAAAACTAAAGATATTTTATTAAAAAGTTTTTTCTTAAATTCCATTTTTTTTTCTGAAGCTTTTTTTTGAAATTTTATCAGTCGATTTTTCGCTTCTGTATAACTGTTGATATTTACTTTTGCAGCAGGCGTACCCGGCCTTGGACTGTATAAAAAAGAGTATGTATTTATATATTCTACTCTATTTAATAATTTCAATGTTTCATTAAAGTCTTCTTCTTTTTCACCTGGATAACCGATTATAAAATCACTTGAAAACTTAATACGAGAATTTATTGATTTTAATTTTTCTACTAAATTTAAATAGTCTTCGACAGTATGTTTTCTATTCATACTCTTTAAAATCTTGTTAGATCCACTTTGGATCGGTAAGTGTATTAAGGGCATCAACTTACTTGAATTTTTATGTATCTCTATTAGATCATTAGAAAAATCTATTGGATGAGAAGTAGTATATCTTATTCTTTTAATATTTTCGATTTGAGAGACTTTATAAATTAAATCTGAAAGTTTTTTTCCATTGTGGTTGTATGCGTTAACGTTTTGACCTAATAAAGTAATTTCTCTTGCTCCATTATCAACTAAATCTTTACACTCATTGAGTAATTCATTTAGAGATCTAGAAAATTCTGGGCCTCGAGTATAAGGAACTACGCAAAACTTACAAAATTTATCACACCCTTCTTGAATTGTTAAAAAGGAAGAAACATTACTATCTGTATTTTTAATTAAATTTAAATCATCGAATTTTTTTATTACATCAAAATTAGTTAAATTATATTTTTGTTTTTCTTGCTCGAGTTTTTTAATAGTTGTAATTATTTGATGATAAGATTGTGGTCCCAAAACTGCGTCAATATATTTTTCTTTTTGTAATAATATCTCACCTTCAGCCTGAGCTACACAACCAGTAATAATTACAATTGGTTTTCTTTTGTTCTTGAGTTCCTTTTTAACTCTACCAACTTCATGATAAACTTTTTCTGTAGCTTTTTCCCTTATATGACAAGTGTTTAATATATAGCAATCAGCATCTTTAATATTTTGTGTTTTTAAATAATTATTTTTTTTAACAATATCATAAATACGATTACTATCGTATTCATTCATCTGACATCCAAATGTTTTTATGAAAATTTTTTTTATCAAGTTATTTTTTAATTTTTGATCCGTATAACTCTAATTTGTGATCCACTAAATTATAACCAAGTTTTTTTGCAATTTTTTTTTGTAGTTCTTCAATATCTTTATCGACAAATTCTACAATTTCACCACTATTTATATCAATCAAATGATTATGATCATCATTAATTTCATAACGTGCTTTACCCGCTTTAAAATCATGTTTAACTAAAATACCTGCCTCCTCAAACAATTTTACCGTTCTGTACACAGTAGCAATACTGATCTTATCATCGATTGAGGTTACTCTTTTGTGAAGTTCATCAACATCAGGATGATCCCTTGATCCATAGACTTCTTTTGACTCCGAGAGAACTTTAGCAATAATCTTTCTTTGATCAGTAAGTCTTACACCTTTTTGTTTACACTTATCCTCTATAATACTCATAGACTTAATTTAACTTAAATATATGGGCTTAATCAAATTTATTTCTAATAATTTTTTTTCTAGCAGTTTTTCAATATTTTCTTGGTTAAAAACCTTTAAATCAGTGTCATTATATCCATATAATTTTATTTTTTTTGAAATTTTCAGACCTTTAGCAACAGCCAGCGAAGTTCTTATTCCGGAAAAGCTTCCTGGTCCCTGGTTCACAATTACAGCAAAATTCTTATCTAATTTTACATAGTGTTTATTAATAAATTTCGATATGTTTAAAACAAGATCTTTACTACTATTAAGTTGGTTTATACAATTATAAATAAAAAAATCTTTATTTATTCTTAAACCTAATTTATCATCTTTTCCAATGCAGCTTATAATTAAAAAATTATTTATCATTTTTATTCTTATTATAGCTTTAGACACAACTCAATCAAAGTTAATTGCTTCAAATAAATATAATTTTAATGATTTTGGATTAATTTCAATAATGTATCACCGATTTAATGAAAAAAAATATCCATCAACCAATATTCAATTAAATGTATTTAAAGAACAACTAGAAATTATAAAAAATTCTGGTATTAATTTCATTCATCCTAAAAATTTTGAAAAAAGTCTTTTTGAAAATAAACAAAAAAGAAAAGTTTTATTAACAATAGATGACGGTTTATCATCATTTTATGAAAATGCTTGGCCAATTTTGAAAGAAAAAAAAATTCCTTTTATTCTATTCGTAAATACTAGAGAGGTTGGAGCTTTTAATTATATGAATTGGAGTCAAATTATTGAGCTTAACAATTTTGATTTCGTCGAAATAGGAAACCATAGTCATTCCCATGAGTATCTAGTTGATGAAAGTTCGGACGTAATAAAAAATGACATACAAACTTCTGTAAAAATTTTTAAAGAAAAGCTCGGAAAAAACTCTAAATTTTTTTCTTATCCATTTGGAGAATACAGTATTGAGTTTAAGAAAATTATAAAAGAACTCGGTTTTAAATATGCTTTTGGACAACATTCAGGTGTAATAGATGAAACAAAAGATTTATGGGAACTTCCTCGTTTCCCAATAAATGAGAAATATGGTGAGATTAATCGTTTTAAAACACTAATGAAAACACTTCCATTTAAGTATAAAAATATATATCCCCAAGATAGATATCTCTTGCAATCTCAAAACCCGCCGGTAGTTAAAATCGAATTCTACGGTGATATTAAAAATTTAAAATTAATTAATTGTTTTTCTAATGAGGGAAATAAATGGAGAAATTCTATGGTCTCTTTTTTAGAAAACAATATTTTAGAAATAAAAATCTCAGAAAAATTTATTGGTGAAAGAGGTAGAATAAATTGTTCTCTAAAGGAAAAAGATGGTTTTTGGAGATGGCTTGGTATTCAATACGTGATTAGTGGAAAATAGTTAAGAATTCAGTTCAACCTGCTTCACTGAATTGACAAGTCTTACTAATTCAAAATCTGACAACCTATTTTGTTTAATTATTTGATTTAAGATTTTTGTATATTCTGACCCAGTTTGTGCATAATTTTTAAGAGTATCTGTCAAAGCAAGCCCTGTAATATCTTTTCCTTTATCTCTCAATTGTTTTCTTTTTTCTCTAAATTTCGAATAGCTTTTATGAGTATTTAAATTATTTTTATAAGCTTTAACCGATGCTCTTAAAATTGGAAATTTTAAAATTTTGTGTTTTTTATTACTGTCTCGATTTAATGGTGCAATTCCCTGCCCATCCCATGTCCATTGTCCAAAAATTGCATTTCCCTCTAAAGCGAATCTTGATGTGCCCCAACCACTTTCTTTTGCAGCTTGAGCTAATGCAATCGAAACAGGTATCATATCCATTCTAAACATCAATTCTTCCAAATTTCCCTTTTTAACTTTATATTCTAGTAGTTTTTGTCTTAACCATTGTTTTTCTAAATCTGAGGTATATTTTTTTTCAGATAAGACTTTTAATTTCCTTCTGTCATCAAGTATTTTCTCATTTTCAGCTACAACTAATGGCAAGACAATCTTGATAAAGGTTTCTTTTTTAAGTTGAACACTTCGCAAGTTTTCTAAATCTCTGGGGAATTGAGTAAAATAAATAGGTTTTACTAATTTTTCATTTCTAACTTTTCTTAAATCATAATCAACATCTTTAAAAAGTTGAATAACTGTCTCCGTTTTCAAATTTAAATCTGGCAGAATGACTTCTGCAACATTTTTCTCTCTGACTTTTAGCTCAGGTTTTTTTACTTCTTTCTTAATTTCATTTTTTACTTTTACCTCAGGTTTTTTTACCTCTTTTTTTTTAATCGTGGGTTCAGTTTTTTTTGTTTCTTTTTTAACATTAACTTCAGGCTTTTTTGTTTCAAATTTAGTTTTGATAGTGTCATAATTTTTATATGCATTAAAGCCTGCAATAATAGTCGTTGTAATTCCTACTACAACAAAGAAACCTATGATAACATTTTTGGCTCTCTTCTGATCAATTTGCTGATTATAAATAGAATTGAAGACATCTGTGAAAAGATTTCCAAAAAATGTTGCTACTGTAGATCCTAATTTGGGAAGAACATTCAGAAAACTAATTCCTACATTACCGATTCCTTTCCACAAATTATTTATCCCATGATTTACTTTTCTGGATGTATCATATTTGTAATTCTCAATTTTTCTTATAAATCTATTTTTATCTTTAATTTTTTCTTCTTTATACTCAACAATATTTGTTTTTAGTTTTGAAATAGGTTTTGAAAAATTTTCCTTAAAAAAACTAGTTTTAAAATCTTTAGGAATAATTATTTTATTTTTTTTTAAAATTAATTCTATTTGACCAGTAGTAAGGTTTTTTCTTCTCTTTGTATACTCCTGTATTTCTTTCACATTGTATATGTAAGCTAATTCAATTAATTTATCTCTGTAACTTAATTTTTTTTTCATAATTTAATTAGCCTCAACAGAATTAACTTCTTTTACATAATGTTTTAACAGATTTTGCACACCTTGTTTTAATGTCATCAACGAGCTTGGACATCCTGAACAACTTCCTTGCAGTTCAACCTTTACTATTCCGTTTTCAAAAGATTTGAATTTAATATCTCCACCGTCTCTTGCTACTGCCGGTCTAATTTTAGTATCTAAAACATCTATAATTTTTTTAACCGTTTCATTCTCAGCAAATGAGTTTTCAGATTTTGTAGTTTCTTTTAAGATTGGTTCATCATTTTTTTCAAAATAATCGTTGATATGGGAGATTATCATTGGTTTTAATTCATTCCATGAAACATCTTTTGTTTTATTTACAGACAGAAAATTTTTAGACAACAAAACTAACTCAACACCCTTAAACTCCAAAAGCTTTTTAACAAAAGGAACCTCTAGGCTTTTTGAGTTATTTTTTTGAAATTCCTCGTTCCCGGTAGCTGATATGACCTTTTCTGATAAAAACTTTAGGGAATTAGGATTTGGTGTGGTTTCTGTTTGTATCATGAGGAATTTATATTATATCAGTCCCACTTTTTCACGTATATTTTTAATGTTTTCCTCAGCGATATAATTGGCTTTTTCCCTACCTTTTTTTAAAATCTGCTCTAAGTGCGACCTATCACCTAAGAGTTTTTCAATTTCTTTTCCAACTGGTGTAATCTCGCTTACCAAAATATCTGCTAATTTACTTTTTAAATAAGAATATTCTTTTCCAGCCATATCTTTTAGAACTTTCTCTAAAGAATTTTTTGAAATATCTGAATAAATGTTTATTAGATTTAATGCTTCAGGTTTCTTTTCTAAGCTCTTAAAATTATCTGGTATTTGCTCAGTGTCCGATTTAGCTTTTTTAATTTTTTTTATTATTTCATCTGCACTATCTCGTAAATTTATTCTTGAATAATCTGACTCCTCTGATTTACTCATCTTCTTAGTTCCATCTCTTAAGCTCATCACTCTAGATACATTTTTTGTTATTAAGGGCTCAGGTAAAGGAAAAAAATCTTTACATTTAAAGTCATTGTTAAATTTTTGCGCTATATCTCTTGATAATTCTAAATGCTGTTTTTGATCCGCTCCTACTGGCACATGCGTTGCCTTGTAGAGAAGAATGTCAGCCGCCATTAGATTTGGATAAATATATAAACCTACACTAGCTTTTTCTTTATCTGATCCGGCCTTATCCTTAAATTGAGTCATTCGATTTAACCACCCAATCCTAGAAACACAATTCAAGATCCATGCTAGCTCAGCATGACCTGAAACAGAAGATTGATTAAATATAATGCTTTTACCAGGATTCAGTCCTGTTGCCAGAAAACTAGCAACTGTTTCTAGAACGTTTGCACGTAAATCATTTGGATTTTGAAAAATAGTTATAGCATGTAAATCCACAATGCAGTAAATACAATCCATTTCTTTTTGTAATGAAACAAAGTTTTTAAGAGCTCCAAGATAATTTCCTAAATGCAAATTTCCGGTTGGCTGAACACCAGAAAATACTAATTTTTTTTTATTCATTTAATCTGTTTTATAGTTTTTAATTTTTATTAATCCTAGTAAATAACAAGATAACAAATAAACAATTCCTACGAAACCTACAATAATTAATAAATAAATTGACTTATAAGTGTATGAATAACTAAGATAACTCGAATACTTTTCTAGTGTAAGCATAAGTAAAAAGGACATGATTAATGTGGAAATAAATGTTTTAAACGCGCTACTAAACAATTGTTTTTTAAAATGTATATAATTTCTTTTTTTAAGCAAGTATATGAATATAAATACACCTACCCAAGTAGAAATAGATGTGGCTATTGGAATGATTAAAAATCCAATTTGATCAAAAAAACTTAAACTGATAACAACATTAAGAAAAACAATAAATGATGAAATGTAAAATGGTGTTTTTGTATTATCTCTTGCAAAAAAAAAGTTTGATAAAATTTTTACTAGCGAGAAAGCAATAACACCGTATCCAAAATATTTTAAAGCTTCTGCTGTCATTTTGACATCTTGTGGTGAAAAAGAGCCATAGCCGAATAATCCATTCACTATTTCTTCCGATGCAATTATCAAACCAAAACTTGCTGGAAATGAAAGTAATAAAGATAATTGTATTGCTTTATTTTGAATGCTTAAAACTTTTGAAAAGTTTTTTGACTTAAAAGCTTTTGACAAAACTGGTAAAGAAACTGTTCCGACGGCTATTCCAGCGATAGCTAAATTAATTTGATAAACTCTCTCCGCGTAATACAAATAAGAGACTGCGCTGGACTGAAAAGAAGCAATTATTGTGCCAACTAAAATATTTATTTGCGTTACACCAGATGAAAAAATACTTGGTAACAATTTCTTAAAAAAAGATTTAATTTTGTTTGTGATTTTAAAACATAATTTTATTTTTGGTCTATAAAATTCAATAGTGAAATAAACCAAGAATATTAATTGAACAAGTCCTGCTATTGTGACACCGTAAGAAAGTTGTTTTGCTATATTAAGATTCAGAGAATAAGAAGTTAAAATACTTATTATTAAGACAACATTCAAAATTATTGGCGCTGAGGCAGCTGCAGCAAATTTATTGTTGGTATTTAATATTCCAGAAAAAAAAGATGAAAGGCTAACAAATAATAAAAAAGGGAAAGTAATTCTTGTAAACTCAACAGCAAGAGAAAATTTAGCATTATCATCGATAAAACCTGGTGCAATCAAATAGACCAAAAATGGAGTAAAAATTTCAGCAATAGTAACTATTAAAATTAAAATTAAGGCAAGAAAACTTAAAACATCGTCAGCGAATACCTTACCTGTCTTTTTGTTTTTTATTTTTGCAGAAGTATAACTAGGTATGAAAGCAGCATTAAAAGTACCTTCAGCAAATAGACGCCTGAAAGTGTTTGGCAGTCTAAAAGCTACAAAAAAAGCGTCTGCAAAAATTGAGGCTCCTAGAAAAATGGCTATCAAAATATCTCTTACGTAGCCCAAAAGTCTGCTGATTAGTGTGTAAAAACTGAATATTGAGGCTGAAGAAAGTAAGTTCATAATTTATCTAAATTAAGCCATAAATTTATAGTGAATTAACTTTCTTTATATTACATACTCATTAGAATAAATGCCAAAGAAAACAGAAATTGATCATTATTCAGATAAAGAAGCACTTGATTTTCATATAAAAGGAAAGTCAGGCAAAATTGAGATTAATTCTAGTAAGCCTTTGACAACAAAAAGAGATCTCTCTCTTGCTTACTCACCTGGTGTTGCAGCTCCAGTTAAAGAAATAGCCAAAAATCCAGATCTAGCTTACGACTACACAAGTAAAGGAAATTTAGTTGCTGTTATAAGTAATGGATCTGCAATATTAGGGCTGGGTAATTTAGGATCTTTAGCATCTAAACCCGTAATGGAAGGAAAATCTGTGCTATTCAAACGATTTGCAGATATTGATTCTATAGACATAGAAATTAATAGTAGCGACACTAACTCAATTATTGAAACAATAAAAAATATTGGAGGAACATTTGGTGGTATTAATCTTGAAGATATCGCGGCTCCAGATTGTTTTTTAATAGAGCAAAAATTAAAAGAATATTTGGATATTCCAATATTCCACGATGATCAACATGGAACTGCTATAATTACAACTGCTGCATTGATTAATGCTTTAGATATCTCAAAAAAGAAAATTGATAAAGTAAAAATTGTTGTTAATGGGGCAGGAGCTTCAGCGCAAGCTTGTGCTAACTTATTTAAAAGTTCTGGAGTTAAAAACACAAATATTATTATGTGTGATAGCAAAGGTGTAATTTACAAAGGACGAAAAAATATTGATCAATTTAAATCGGCACACGCAATTGAAACAAAACTTAGAAGTTTAGAGGAGGCAATGAAAGGTGCTGATGTTTTTTTAGGATTATCTGCTAAAGATGTTGTTTCTAAAGAAATGGTAAAATCAATGGCTGATAAACCTATTATATTTGCATGTGCAAACCCGGATCCAGAGATAAAACCTGAGCTTATTAAAGAGGCTAGAACTGACGCAATTATAGCTACTGGTAGATCTGACTATCCTAATCAAGTTAATAATCTGATTGGATTTCCATATATTTTTAGAGGAGCATTAGATGTAAGAGCCAAAGAAATAAATGAGTCAATGAAAGTTGCTGCAGCGAATGCTATAGCACTTTTAGCAAGAGAAAATGTTCCCGATGAAGTAGTTTCTGCTTACGGAGGAGATCGACCAAGGTATGGTAAAGATTATATCATTCCATCAACTTTTGATCCTAGATTAATTAGTGTGATACCCGCCGCAGTCGCTCAAGCAGCTATGAAAAGCGGTGTGGCAAGAAAAAATATTACAGATTTAGAAATTTACAAAGATCAACTTACAAATCGATTAGACCCTACTATGTCATTAATGCAAGGTATTAATGCGAAAGTCAGAAAAAATCCAAAGAGAGTAATATTTGCTGAGGGAGAAGACGAAAATATGCTTAAAGCAGCTATTGAATTTGGAAGAAATAAATTAGGCACGCCAATCTTAATTGGAACAGAAAAAAGAATAAAAGAACAATTAAAAAATATAGGTTTAGATGAAAATTATAAAATTGAGATAGTTAATTCTACCAATAAAGAAAAAAGAGAGAAATATGTTAAGCACTTATATAAAAAGCTTCAGCGTGAAGGTCAGTTAGAACGTGATGTGGATCGATTAGTAAGAAATGATCGAATTGCATGGGGGGCGTCAATGATAGCTTGTAAAGATGCAGATGCGATGATTACTGGAAATATCAGACATTATGCTGCATCCATTGAAAAATTAAAGAGAGTTACTGAGCCCAGACAAGGTGAAGAAATATTTGGCATGACAATGATAACCCTAAAAGGAAAGACAATATTAGTAGCTGATACAAATGTTCAAGATTTCCCTTCACCAGAAAGATTGGTAAAAGTTTCAAAATCATGTGTTCGTGTTGCAAGACTTTTCGGTTTTAACCCTAAGGTGGCATTTTTATCTCATTCAACGTTCGGAAAGCCTATTTCTAAAAACACAAAACATGTGAGAGATGCTATAGAACTTTTAAAAAAAGAAAAAGTTGACTTCGATTTTGACGGCGAAATGCAACCTGATGTAGCTCTTAATCCTGTTTATCAAGAAATATATCCATTTTCTAAGATTGTAGGAAATGCAAATATTTTGATAATGCCAGCATTACATAGTGCAGCTATATCTACAAAATTAATGAAAGTTTTTGGCGGAGGAAAACTTATTGGGCCCTTACTAATTGGTTTAGGATCGCCTATTGAAGTTGCTCCACTAAGAGCAACTACATCTGAAATTTTAAATTTAGCCTCTATAGCTGCTTATTCTTCTGATGTGATCGATTATTCTTTTTAAAGTTTGCTTCGACTTAATTCGGTAGCAAGATAGATTGAGGGAAATATTTTTTTAACATCATAAATTTTATTTGCTTCATTTATTACCTCTTTTTTTTCTTCGATATCCATAGCTATACCAAAAATATAAATATTTTGATTTATTGTCTCTAATGTATAATTTCTTGCTTTTGTTTTTTTATTAAAAATAAGAGCAGATCTAAGTTGACTTGTTATTAAAATATCCTTTGCTGTGCTTTTGAAACTGGATTCACCTTTAATTGTGATTGCATTTTTAACCGACCTGACACCTTTTGTTTCCCAAGCCATTTTTGTGATTTTAATTTTTTCCTCTGGTTCTTCAACTTTTCCAGAAAGAAAAATATTTCCATCTCTTACTTCAGATTGGATAGATATAAAGTACCTTTTATCTGCTAAAGCTAGACGTGCACTTAAATTTTTTTGCATTATTGTATCATCTATTTGCATTCCAATTGTTCTAGGATCAAATGTTATGTCAACTCCAGCGCCAAACTGGCCTACTGAGGAACAAGAGGTTAAAAAAATTAAAAGAATTAAACTAATTATTTTTTTCATTTTTTAATTTGAGACATAGGCTGTAAATTTCTTTTTTTTTTTTAATTTTTTCTGATTTAATAATTAAATCAACAGTATCCTTTAAGCTATACTTTTTTAAATAAATTTTTGCTTTGTTGATAATTTTTTCTTTATCAAACTGTATTGCTTTTATGTTATTTTCTGAAACTACAACTGTGATTTCGCCTTTAGAAATTAGAGGTTTTTTTAAAGTTTTTAAATTTTTAACTTCGTCTCTAATAAATTCCTCATGAACTTTGGTAATTTCTTTTGCAATCATTATTTTTCTGCCTGAAAAAAATTCATTAAATTTTTTAAAGTAAAAATCTGTTTTGACTGAAGGAATAAAAAAAATTATAGAATGATCAATTAAAGAAAGTGAATTTAAAATGGTGTCAATTTTTTTTTCGGTTTTAGGTAAAAAGCCATAAAATAAAAATTTGTCACTAAACCCAGAAATGCTCATAGCGGCAGTGATTGATGAAACGCCAGGAATTGGAACAACAGAGATATTCTTTTTTAAACACTCATTTACTATCACTTTGCCTGGATCTGAAAGCAACGGAGTGCCTGCATCGGAGACTAAAGACAAAATTTTGCCCTGATTAATGTGTTCTATAATAAATCTGATTTGTTTTTTTTCGTTAAACTTATGATAGGGAATTAATTTTTTTTTAATGCTTAGATGATTAAGTAATTTGATTGAGTGTCTAGTATCTTCACAAAGTATTATGTCTGAATTTTTAAGTACGTTTATTGCTCTTAGTGTAATATCTTCTAAATTTCCAATGGGTGTCGAAACAATATATAAAGTATTAGATAATAGTTTCATATAATGAAAAATAAAATATTAATAATATTATCTTATATATTAATTTTTTTTAATTCTAATCTTTTATGTAATGAGGACAATGGAACTCTTAAAGTAGGATTACTTGCTCCGTTGACTGGAGAATTTAAAGAATTAGGAAACTCCCTTCTATATTCTTTACAATTGGCTCTTGATGAAATCGGTGACAAAAATGTTTTTGTAATTCCAAGAGACTCAGGGGTAAGAGATAAAAAAAAATTAAATTTAGCTATACAAGACCTAAGAAATCAAAATGTAAAAATTGTGATAGGACCAATCAGCCATGATGATTTTGATGAAGTAAAAAAATATAACGATCTAATATTTATTTCTCCATCAAATATAGTTCCAGAATTCACTAGTAACACTATCAGCGTTGGTGTAAGTCTAGAGTCACA
>CETL01044727.1_pt1 | contig 14280 bp, 13 predicted proteins | sample 356371 | NCBI WGS metagenome assembly CETL01 (sample SAMEA2622518, study PRJEB7988) | marine metagenome | biome: marine biome (ENVO:00000447); feature: surface water layer (ENVO:00002042); material: "saline water (ENVO:00002010), including plankton (ENVO:xxxxxxxx)" | depth 5 m | reverse complement strand
CATAATTTAGATCAATTAATAAAAACTCCAAAAAAGACTGTAATAGCAAGGTCAAAAAAACAATCAGATTACATCAAGGCGTTAAATAATAATGATATTACTATTGCTCTTGGTCCCGCTGGAACAGGTAAAAGTTTTCTAGCAGTATCAGTAGCAATGACAATGTTATTTGAAAAAAAGGTTGAAAAAGTTATTTTATCAAGACCCGCGGTAGAAGCTGGTGAAAAACTAGGTTTTTTGCCTGGTGACATGAAGGAAAAAGTAGATCCTTATCTTAGACCTCTTTACGATGCACTATATGATTTATTCGGATTTGAAAAAATCAATAAAAAAATTGAAACAGGAGAAATTGAAATAGCTCCTCTAGCATTTATGCGTGGTCGTACTTTGAAAAATTCTTTTGCAATACTAGATGAAGCACAAAATGCCACCCTTACTCAAATTAAGATGTTCCTCACAAGAATAGGTGAAAATACAAAAATTGTTGTAAATGGAGATCCATCCCAAATAGATCTCATAAACAAAAATCAATCAGGATTAATAAAATCGACAAAAATATTGAACAAAATAAAAGATATTAAATTAATCGAATTTGATCACAAAGATGTTGTAAGACACCCTTTAGTAACTAAAATCATACAAGCTTTTAATAAAAATATTGATGATAAAGGTTAATGTTATCATCAAATATGATCCATGGTTTAAATATATTAAAAGTCCTAAATCTTACTTAAAAAATAAGTTAAAGAAAATACAAGAGGAAAAACTATTTAAAAAAAAAAAATATAATTTTAGTTTGCTGCTAACTAATGAGACGGATATTAAGAAATTTAATAAAAAATTTAGGAAAAAAAATAAGGCTACAGATGTTTTATCTTTTCCATATCAAAATAAGAAGGATCTAAAAAAATTAATTTCAGAGTCAAAAGAAATATATCTAGGTGACATTATTATCAATTATAAAAAAATGGATGCTTCATCCAATAAATCATTTAAGAAAAAATTCAACTTAATGTGGATACATGGCCTGTTACATCTTTTAGGATACGATCATATAAAAGATAGTCATTATAAAAAAATGTATACAATTGAAAAAAAGTTGCTAAAGCAAATTAATTAATGTTAGGATTTATTCTAAACAGCAGATTTCTATTAGTGTTTGCCATACCCTTTAGCTTGGGATGCTTAACAGTATTTTCTTTTCAGCCTTTTAATTTTTCAATAATTAATTTTTTGGTACTACCATGCTTATTTTTTTTAATATGTTATATTAATAAAAAATCTCAAAATGTTTATCGTAAAAAACCTCATGTGACTAACTTGTTTTATGTAGGCTATCTATTTGGAATAGGTTTTTTTTTGGCTGGAACTCATTGGATATCTAATTCATTAAAATTTGATAAATCATTTGAGAATTTTGTACCAGTAACAACAATTTTGATCCCTCTAGTTTTGGGATTATTCTATGGAGTAGGATTCTTAGCTTTTGGAAAATATTTAAAAACAAATATAAAATCTATTTTTCTTTTTGTAATTATTTTAAGTTTAATTGATTATATTAGGTCAAAAATATTAACTGGATTTCCTTGGAACCTTTGGAGTTATAGTTGGTCGTGGTTTACAGAAATTATTCAAATTTTAAATCCGATAGGGTTATTTGCATTTAACTTGTTAGTAATTACTGTATATTTAGTTCCTACTATCTTTTTTTTTAGAAAAAGTGAATTAAAATTTTTAAAACTTGGATTCATATCACTACTAGTATTTACAAATTATCTATATGGAAATTATATTATAAATAATAATAACCTTAAGATAAATGATCACATAAAAAAAAATCAAGTAATTAATATCAAAGTTGTCTCACCAAATTTTGAGCTGAAATATGATCTATCAGAAAAACAGATAGAAAATAGAATAAAAAAACTTATTAAATTTAGCGATATTAATAAAGATAAGAAAACATTATTCATTTGGCCAGAGGGCGCATTATCAGGGCAGTATTTTTTTGAGATCGAAAAATTCAAGAATTTAATTAGAAAAAACTTTTCTGAAAAACATCACATTGTATTAGGAGTGAATACTTTAGATAAAAAAAATGACGAGTTTTTTAATAGCTTTCTTATAATTGACAGCAAATTTAACAAGAAGTTTCAATATAATAAAATTAAATTAGTCCCTTTTGGAGAGTTTATACCACAAATTTCTTTTTTGGATCGAATAGGTTTAAAAAAAATTACCGAAGGCTTGGGTTCTTTTAGCAAAGGCAAAGAACAAAATATATATTCCTACGAAAATACAAATATAATTCCTTTAATTTGCTATGAGATTATTTTTACAGAACTTGTTCAGAATATTACAGAGAATAAAAATATGATCATAAATATTTCGGAGGACGGATGGTTTGGAAACTCTATAGGACCCTATCAACATTTCTCTAAAGCAATTTTTAGAGCTATCGAAAGTGACACTTATGTAATCCGATCAGCTAATAAAGGTCTAAGTGCTGTAATCAATAATAAAGGCCAAGTAATAAAGACCCTTAAAAACAATGAATCTGGCAATATAGAGTATAGTTTACCAATTTTAGAAACAAACAAAGGAAATAGAAATGATTTGATATTTTTTATTCTTTTATTTACATTTTGGTTTGTCTTCTTATTTTTAAAAAATGACTGAAAAAAATTATTTATTCACAAGTGAGTCTGTTTCAGAGGGGCATCCAGATAAAGTATGCGACAGGATATCTGACATGGTAGTTGACAGTTATTTGTCTAAAGACCCTTATTCTAGAGTTGCATGCGAAACATTAACAACGACAAATAAAGTGATTTTGGCAGGTGAAATACGTGGCCCTAAAATTAAACAAGAGGAAATTATTGAGAAAGTAAGAAAATGTATTAAGGAAATTGGTTATGATCAAGAAGGTTTTTCTTGGAAAGAGCAAACTAGTGTAGAGTCCAATCTACATGCACAATCAACAGATATTGCGATGGGAGTTGACTCCAAAGATAATAAAGACGAAGGAGCTGGTGATCAAGGAATTATGTTTGGTTATGCATGTAAAGAAACAGAGGATTTGATGCCAGCACCAATATTTTACTCTCATAAAATCTTAAGACTTATGGCTGAAGATCGAAAAACAGGAAAACTTGTAGGTATTGAACCAGATTCTAAAAGTCAGGTCACTATGAAATACGAAAATTTTAAACCTACAAAAGTAACCTCGGTTGTAATTTCAACACAGCACTCAAAAGATTTAAACCAGGACAAAGTAAAAGAATTAATTAAGCCGTATATAAATAAAGCCATACCTAAAGATTTACTTACTGATTTAAAAGACAAAGAAATTTATATAAACCCAACCGGTCAGTTTATAATTGGTGGTCCGGATGGGGATACTGGATTAACAGGAAGGAAAATAATTGTAGATACTTATGGTGGTGCTGCCCCACATGGTGGCGGCGCATTTTCAGGAAAAGACCCGACAAAAGTTGACCGTTCTGCCGCATATGCTTCAAGATATTTAGCTAAAAACATTGTAGCATCTGGCTTGACTGATAAATGTCTAATTCAATTATCATATGCAATAGGGGTGTCAAAGCCATTATCAATTTATATTAAATTAGATGAAAAAGATCAGAATAAAGTAAAGGACGTTGAAAAAATCATTAAAAATAATTTTGATTTATCACCAAGAGGTATTAGAGAGATGTTAGGGCTAAATAAGCCTATTTATGAAATTACATCTTCTTATGGGCATTTTGGAAGAAAACCCACTGCCAAAGGTGAATTTTCATGGGAAAAAACTGACAAATCAGCATTATTTAAATAGTGCGAACTTGAAAAAGCCTTAATTTTTCTTTAAAACTAATTAAAATTTTAATTTTGCAAAATGGGCACTAGCCCATTTTTTTTTAGGAGACACAAAATGTTAAATAGAGGATTAGACAAACTTGAATTGTTAAGAATTGTTGATGCAGTAGCTAATGAAAAATCAATAGATAAAGAAATAGTTATTGGGTCAATGGAGAGTGCTATTCAAAAGGCAGCACTAACAAAATTTGGACATAACAATAATATTTTAGTCAAAATAGATAGGGAAACTGGAAATATTAGTATTCAAAAAGTTCTTGATATTGTTGAGATTGTAGAAGACCCTAGTCGAGAAATTACTCCAACAGACGCAAATTCATTGAATCAAAATAGTTCAGATCCACTTAAAATCGGAGATAAAGTTTATGAAGATCTACCCCAAATAGATTTTGGAAGAATAGCTGCCCAAAGTGCCAAACAAGTAATTAATTCAAAAGTTAGAGAAGCAGAAAAAAATAGGCAATTTGAAGATTTCATAGATAAGCAAGGCTTAATATTAAGTGGAATAATTAAAAGACTAGAATACGGCAACGTTATTATGGATTTAGGTAAAGCAGAAGGTGTAATAAAAAAAGATGAGTTAATACCAAGAGAAGTTTTAAAAACTGGAGATAGAGTTAAGGCTTATTGTTATGAAGTCAAAAAAGAACTTAAAGGTCATCAAATCTTTTTATCCAGGGCCCATCCGCAATTTTTAGCTAAATTGTTTTTTCAAGAAGTTCCTGAAATATATGAGGGTGTTATAGAAATAAAATCTGTTGCTCGAGATCCTGGTAGCAGAGCTAAGATCTGTGTCTACTCTAAAGACACTTCAATTGACCCTGTTGGTGCCTGCGTCGGTATGAGAGGTAGTAGAGTTCAGACTATTGTAAACGAACTGCATGGAGAAAAAATTGATATAATTAAATGGACAGAGGATTTACCTACTTTGATTTCTGAGTCTCTTTCCCCGGCTGAAATACAAAAAGTTTTAATTGATCAATCAAACAAAAAAATCGATGTAATTCTCAGTGAAGAAAATTTAAGTAAAGCTATAGGAAGAAGAGGTCAAAATGTTAGACTCGCATCCAAACTAACAAATTATGAAATCGACATTTTAACAGACAAAGAGGACTCGGAGAGAAGACAGGCCGAATTTAAAGAAAAAACCGAAGCATTGATAAAAAATCTCGAGGTTGATGAGACACTTGGTCAATTATTAGTTTCTGAGGGTTTTCAAAGTGTAGAGGAAATTTCACAAGCTAATTTCGAGGATATATCAAAAATAGAAGCTATTGATGAGGATACTGCAAAGGAGTTAATTAAAAGATCTAAAGAGAGCCTAGTTAAGATTAAAGAAGAAGTAGGAAAAAAACTTAAAGAACTAGGCGTGGAAGAACAATTAATAAATTTAAAAGGTATGACTCAGGGAATGTTAGTTATTCTTGGACAAAAAAATATAAAAAAACTCTCTGATTTTGCTGATCTTTCAACTGATGAATTGGTTGGGGGATACGATGAAATTAAAGGTAAAAAAGTAAGATTACAAGGATACTTGGAAGAATTTTCTTTAACAAGAGAGGAAGCTGACCAGTTAATAATGTCTGCTAGAGATATAGTTTTTAAATAATTATGAATAAAGATAAAGAGAAAAAAAAGACACTTACTATTTCTTCTAACTTTAAGAGCAAAATAGACTCAACTAATTTACAAGGGAAAGAAAACAAAAAGTCTTACTCAATAAATAATGAGAAAAAGGGACAGTTTAAAAATTACAAAAAAACTTTAAAACCAAATTTCTCTGAAACCAACATCAAACATGTTGATCCTCGAAGTAAAAAATTTACTAGAAAATTTGTTGAACAACAAGCAACAAAAGCATTCATTAAGAAAGAGGATAAGCCAACTGGAAAAAGCAAATTAAAATTAAAAACACCTATAGATAAAAGAGATTTTAAACTAACTGTTTCAAGAGCTTTAAATGTTGAAGAAATCGAGATTAAACAAAGAAGTTTAGCATCAGTAAAAAGAGCTAGATTAAAAGAGAAAAAAAATAGTCCAGAGACAGAAGAAAAAAAAGAATACAAAAAAGTAATAAGAGAAGTGAAAATACCTGAACAAATAACAATCCAAGAATTATCAAATCGTATGGCAGAAAAGTCAAATGATATAATTAAATTTTTATTTAATATGAAGGTAATAGCCACTATAAATCATACAATTGATAAAGACACTGCTGAATATATTGTTAAAGAATTCGGACACAAGCCTATTATTGAAGATTCTTCACCAAAGGAAATTAATAAGAATAAATTAATGAGCGGACAGATAGAAAAAAGACCGCCGATTGTCACAATCATGGGCCATGTCGACCATGGTAAAACATCTCTTCTAGATGCTTTGAGAAAATCTAATGTTGTTTCGAATGAATTTGGTGGAATAACACAACATATTGGAGCTTATCAAGTCAGTACAGAAAAAAATCAGTTAATAACTTTCATTGATACTCCAGGCCATGCGGCTTTTACTGAGATGAGAGCAAGAGGATCTAAAGTTACGGACATAGTTGTTCTCGTGGTAGCTGCTGATGATGGAATAAAACCACAGACTATTGAAGCAATTAATCATGCAAAAGCTGCTAAAGTTCCGATTATTGTAGCTATTAACAAATCAGATCTACCTAATAAAAACATTTCAAAAATCAAAAACGATTTAATGAGGTACGAACTAGTAGCTGAGGAACTTAGTGGAGATACGCTTTTTGTAGAGGTATCCGCTACAAAAAAAACTAACTTAGACAAATTAAAAGAAAATATACTTTTGCAATCAGAAATTTTAGACTTAAAAGCATCTATTACAGACAAAGCTACAGGAATTGTGATTGAGTCTAAGATCGATAAAGGGAAAGGTCCAGTTTCTACAATTTTAGTTTCTAATGGGAAACTGAAAAAGGGTGACTATTTTTCATGCGGTAAGACATGGGGAAAAGTAAGAGCAATGATAAATCATGAGGGAAAATTAATTGATGAAGCATTTCCTTCTATGCCTGTTGAAATTCTTGGAATGAACGATACAGCTTTTGCAGGGGCTGAGTTTTTAGTTACAGAAAGTGAAGAAAAAGCAAAAGAAATTTCTGAGTTTAAAAATGACAATTTCACAAAGAACAAATTAAATCTAAATGAAAAATCAGCAATTTTTGATACAGAAGAAAAAAAAGATGAGTTAAATGTAATTTTAAAATCAGATGTTCAAGGTTCAAGTGAGGCATTAAAAATGGCCATAGAAAAAATTTCACACCCTGAAGTTAAAACAAAAATAATTTTATCTGATATTGGGATGATTAATGAAACCGATATATCATTAGCCAAGGCTTCAAGTGCGGTACTAATAGGATTTAATGTAAAAACAAATAGAGAAGCAAAAAAAATTTCTGACGAACAAAAAATAGAAATAAAGTACTTTAATATTATTTATGAGGCAATAGAATATATTGAGAAAAGGCTTTCAGGTCTACTCGAACCAGATACTAAAGAAATTTCATTAGGCTCTGCGGAGGTACAAAAAATTTTTAAAGTTTCTAAATTTGGAAAAATAGCTGGCTCAAAAGTAATTGAGGGAGAAATTCATAATAAATCAAAAGCTAGAATTGTAAGAGACGGAAGTGTGGTTTATGAGGGTGAAATAATAAGTATTTTTAGAGAAAAGAATGCAGTGAAAGAAGTTAAAAATGGTTTGGAGTGCGGTATAAGTTTTAAAGATTTTATTGATTTTAAAGAAAAAGATATAATCGAGTCTTACCAAATAGAAAAAATCGAGAGAACCATATGATAAAAAGTGATCAAACTAATAAAGGGTATTCCCAAAGACAACTAAGGGTTGGCGAACTTGTAAAGCAGAATATTGGAGAAATTTTTATTAAAAATGAAACAAAGATATCATCATTTAACTCTCGAATAGTAACAGTCACTGAAGTAAGAATGACCCCGGACTTGAAAACAGCTAGAGTTTATGTGATACCACTAGGTGGAATAGACATGAAGGAAATCGTTGGTGTATTGACTGATAACGCACATCTTGTTAGAAAAGCGTTATCAAAAAAAGTAAGTTTAAAATTTCTTCCTAAACTCAACTTTATTGAAGATAGATCTTTCGAATATGCTGAAAAGATTGAGAGATTGATTAAAGAAAATAAAAAAAATGATACAGAAAAAAAAGGATACAATTAAATCACTAGCAATCAATAATAAAGATGTTGGATCTACCGAGGTTCAAATAGGTCTTTTAAGTGACAAAATAGAAAAATTAGCTGTTCATTTTAAAAAATTTAAAAAAGATAAACATTCTACAATTGGATTATCAAAGTCAGTTAACAAAAGAAAAAAATTATTGAATTACCTTAAAAAAAAAAAGCCTGCGTCTTACGAAAAGATTATCAAACAACTTAACTTAAGAAAATAATGTTTAAAATTAATAAAGAAATAATTGAAATAGACGGAAAAAAAATAACTTTAGAGACCGGCAAAGTCGCGAGACAGGCAGATGGTGCGGTGCTCGCATCCTGTGGAGAGACTGTCGTAATAGCTACAGCTGTAGGGGCAAAAAAAATAAATGAAGGTCAAGACTATTTTCCTTTATCAGTAAACTATCAAGAAAAATATTATGCTGCTGGTAAAATTCCAGGGGGCTATTTTAAAAGAGAAGCAAGACCAACCGAAGCTGAGACATTAATTTCTAGGTTGATAGATAGACCAATAAGACCACTGTTCCCCTCTGGGTTTATGAATGAAGTACAATTATTACCTACAGTGCTTTCATATGATGGAGAAAACCAACCTGATATCTTATCAATCATTGCTTCCTCTGCTGCTTTAGCAATATCCGGGTTACCCTTTCAAGGACCCATAGCTGCAAGTAGAGTAGGATATAAAGATAATAAATATTTATTAAATCCGACTCAGGAAGAATTAAAATCATCAGAGTTAGATCTTGTGGTAGCTGGGACAAAAGATGCAGTGTTGATGGTCGAGTCAGAAGCTTCAGGGTTATCCGAAAAAGTCATGCTAGAAGCGGTAAAGTTTGGACATAAAAAATTTGCTCCAATAATTGATGCGATTGAAAATTTAGCAAAAAAAGCAGGAAAACCAAAGTGGGAAATTGAAGAAATTGATAATACAGAAACGAAGAAAAAAATTACCAAAGAGTTTGAAGCAGATTTAAGAAAAGCATTCAAAGAGGTTGATAAGAAAAAAAGATCAACCGCAATTTCGGAAATTGATGCAAAGTGTAAAGAGTTATTTAAAGAAGATGAAAACATAACAGAAAATCAAGCTATGGCTCAGCTTAAATCTCTTGAAAAAGATATTGTGAGAACTGCGATTTTAAAAGATAAAAAAAGAATAGATGGCAGAGGTTTAGCCGATGTTAGAAAAATCGAATGCGAAGTAGGCGTACTACCAAGAACGCACGGCTCTGCATTATTTACCAGAGGTGAAACCCAAGCGCTAGTTGTAACAACTTTAGGAATGACAGATGATGAGCAAAGGTTTGAAAGTTTAGACGGCATGCAAAGATCAAACTTTATGCTGCATTACAATTTTCCTCCATTTTCTGTGGGTGAATGCGGAAGAATTGGTACCGGTAGAAGAGAAATAGGTCATGGAAAACTAGCTTGGAGAGCAATTAATTCATCTTTACCTCTAAAGGAGAATTTTCCTTACACCTTAAGAGTTGTTTCTGAAATAACAGAGTCTAACGGTTCTTCCTCAATGGCAACAGTTTGTGGAACCTCTTTATCTCTAATGGATGCTGGCGTTCCAATTAAGGAGCCAGTTGCTGGAATAGCTATGGGTCTTATTAAAGAAGGTAAAGAATTTTCAGTATTATCAGATATTCTAGGAGATGAAGATCATCTTGGTGATATGGATTTTAAAGTTGCAGGAACAAAAGACGGAATAACCTCTCTACAAATGGATATTAAAATAACCGGCATTACCTTTGAAATTATGGAACAAGCATTAAACCAAGCGAAAGCAGGTAGAGAACATATTTTGGGCGAAATGAATAAAGCTATAAAATCTTCTAGAAAAGAATTTTCTAAACACACACCAAAAATGGAAACTATTAAAGTTGATAAAAAAGATATTGCAACAGTAATAGGAAAAGGTGGCGCAACTATAAGGGAAATTGTAGAGAACTCGGGAGCAAAAGTTGATGTAAAAGATACTGGAGAGGTAACTGTTGCAGCTCCTGATGAAAAATCTCGAAATAAAGCAATTGAAATTATCAAAAGTTTGATTGCAAAACCTGAGGTTGGAAAAATTTATAAAGGTAAAGTAGTAAAAATAATGGAATTTGGTGCTTTTGTAAATTTCCTTGGGAAACAAGATGGTTTAGTTCATATTTCTGAACTTGCTGGAAAAAGAGTGGCTAAAGTTACAGATGTAGTGAAAGAAGGCGATGAGGTATCTGTCAAAGTTCTTGGCTTTGATAGGGGAAAAGTAAAACTTTCAATTAAACAAGCTGTAGCCTAATAATTTTAAAATTTATATTCAAAATTTTGCGTTTCACTATTTACTTGAAGCTCTATCGCTCCATTTCTCAAATGAAAGTTCCTTGCCATATCAGTTAAAGGAGAAAGAGTAATTAGTCTATTTAAGTGATTAGATTTTTTAATTTTTTTAAATACTTCTTTTACAATTAATTTCCCACCACCTTTTTTTTTGGACCAAACAGTGTAAGCTATTGCTATCTTGCCAACTTTTTGATCCCTTCTAATACTTTGTAAATGAGCATCCTTAGTCATTAAATCTAGTTCTTTCACAGTTTTTGGGATTTCATTTGTAAATCCAAAGCACATTATTGCACAGATTTCATTTTTATATTTAACGCCAAAAATCTTTCGACCAAAACTGGTTCTAAATTCGTTATTTAATTCTGGTCTTATAGGATCTTCCTTTGTATCACAGGATTTAAGTTCAACTAGTTGAGCTCCCTTAATCCAATCAAAAAAATTTTCAAATTTTTCTTTTACTTTTTTGTTTAATTCTCTCATTTTTTATTTTTAAACTTTTTTTAGTATTTAGAAGTTATAATTTATGCAATTTATTAGTGTAATTTTCACAGGTTAAGTAATATTTTTTGGATCTGGCATTCCTACTTTATTGTACCCAGCATCAACGTAGTGTATTTCTCCAGTGACTCCACTTGCTAAATTACTTAGCAAATAAAGGGCTGAATTACCAACATCGTGAATATCGACATTTCTTTTTAAAAAAGAATGGTCTTCATTCCATTTGTATAAAAATTTAGCATCTCCAATTGCAGAAGCTGCTAATGTTTTAATAGGTCCTGCGCTTATGGCATTCACTCTAATTTTTTTTTGTCCCAAATCTCTCGCTAAATATTTTACACTAGCCTCTAGGGCAGATTTACAAACTCCCATAACGTTATAATTTGGAATTGCTTTTGTAGACTCGTATGTAAGAGTTAACAAACTCCCACCTTCTTTCATTGCTTTTGAAGCTTCTTTGCAGACTTCTGTGAAAGAAAAACATGAAATTAGCATACTTTTAAGAAAATTTTCTCTCGATGTATCTAAATACTCACCTGATAATTCTGATTTATCTGAGAATGCAACTGCATGAACTACGAAGTCAATTTCACCCCATTTAGATCTAATATTTTCAAACAATTTTTGGACGTCCTCTTTTTTTTCAACATCACAGCTAAAAGTAATTTTTGAATTAAGCTTTTCAGCTAAAGGTATAACTCTCTTTTTTAATGCGTCACCTAAGTATGTAAAAGCTAGCTCAGCTCCAGCTTCTGCAAGTTTTTGGGAAATTCCCCATGCAATAGACCTTTCATTTGCAACTCCCATAATCAATCCCTTTTTACCTTTCATTAAATTCATAATTATACTTTCTCAAAAATCAAAGCTGCATTTGTACCGCCAAAACCAAAACTATTTGACATTACTGCATTAAGAGAAACTCCTTTTTCTGTTTTTGTAACAATAGGAAATTTTTTAGCCTCTTCATCCATCTCTTTAATATTAGCCGAACCTGTAATAAAATTATTTTTCATCATAATTAAACAATAGATTGCCTCATGTACCGATGCTGCACCCAAAGGATGTCCTGATAAAGACTTTGTAGAGCTAATTTTAGGAATTTTATTTCCAAAAGTTTTTTGCACAGCATTTAATTCAGTAATATCGCCAACTGGAGTTGATGTGCCATGAGTATTTATGTAATCAATCTTATTTTTTGAAGTAGCAATGGCAATTTGCATACATCTTACCGCACCCTCTCCAGACGGTGCCACCATATCATAGCCGTCAGATGTTGCCCCATAACCAGTTAACTCAGCATAAATTTTTGCTCCTCTAGCTTTAGCATGCTCATATTCTTCAAGGACCAATACGCCAGCACCACCAGCTATAACAAATCCATCTCTACTTTTATCATATGCTCTTGATGCAGTTTCTGGTTTATCATTGTATTTTGAGGAGAGGGCCGTCATAGCATCAAACATTGCAGTCATGGCCCAATGAATTTCTTCACTACCGCCTGCAAAAATAATATCTTGTTTGCCCATTTGAATTAATTCCATTGCATTTCCAATACAATGTCCGCTGGTTGCACAAGCAGAACTCATTGTATAGTTTGTTCCTTTAATTTTAAAAGGCACTGCGAGAGTCGCTGAAGCTGTGCTTCCCATTGTTCTAGGTACAATAAATGGCCCCATTAATTTTGGGGTTTTGGCTCTAGTTTTATCTGCAGCAAGAATTACATTCTCAATTGATGGTCCGCCCGAACCCATTATAATTCCTGTTTTAAAATTACTTACCTCATTTTCCTCTAAACCAGAGTCCGTAATTGCTTCTTTCATGGCAATATAATTATATGCCGACCCCGACCCCATGAATCTAATTGTTTTTCTATCTACATAATCTGAAAGTTTTATATTAGGTTTGCCATGTACATGGCTCTTAAGATTATGCTCCTTATACTCCTCAGCAAAGGAAATACCTGATTTTGAATTTAGTAAAGATTGGTGTACTTCTTTCTGATTATTACCAAGACAAGAAACTATTCCAAGACCTGTAATTACAACTCTTCTCATGATTTAAATAAACCTACTTTCAAATTTTCCGCCGCATAAATTACTTTACCGTCAGCATCCAAAGTACCATTTGCTAATCCTACTACAGCGCCCTCTTTTTTTAAAATTCTTTTTATATTAATTTTATAAGTAGCCATCTTAATTTTTTTTAAAACTTCACCAGTAAATTTAACTGTGCTTACTCCTAAAGCCCTTCCTTTTCCCGGTTCTCCAGTCCATCCAAGGTAAAACCCAACCAATTGCCACATTGCATCTAATCCAAGACATCCAGGCATTACTGGATCTTTTTGAAAATGGCATTTAAAAAACCAAAGATCATCTTTAATGTCCAACTCTGCTTCCAAATATCCTCGTTTGAAAGATCCAGAATTATTTTCAATTTTGGTTATTCTGTCAAACATAAGCATTGGTGGTAGCGGTAATTTTGCGTTTCCTTCTCCAAAAAGAGCACCATTCCCACAATCGATTAAATCTTGATAGTTATAACTATTTTTTTGCTTCATTTTTTAATATGGTTTTACTTGATAAAAGCAATTAATTATATATAAATAGTTTAGAATTATAAAGTAAGCAATATCAATGATTATTAGTCGTAATTTAAAAATGTATGTCCAAAAGCTAAGATCATCAAATCTTAGACCAACAAAACAGAGGCTTAAAATTTGCCAGTTTTTATTCGATAGAAAAAAAACTTTTCATTTTACAATTGAGACATTAAATAAAAAATTAAATAAAGACGGAGCTACGAAAATTTCTTTAGCAACAATTTATAATACAGTTGAAGCATTTACTAGTGCTGGATATTTAAAAGAAATTTTGACAAGCAAAAACAAAAGTTATTACGATACGAACACTAAGTCGCACCACCACTTTTATGATGAAGGAAGTAAAGAGCTCACTGATATTCATTATAGTCAAATAAAATTAAGCAAAGTCCCGATCCCTCCTAAAGGCAAAAAAATTAAAAATCTTGAAGTTGTAATCAGAATTCAAAATTAGCTATCTTTTATTGACTTTCTAGTTTAGAATTATTATAAACTAGTTATTAAAAAGTATGAGCGTAGAATTTAAAAAAAATGAAAACGGTAAATGCCCCGTGATGCACGGTGGGGTGACAAAAGCAGGAGAGTCCAATACCTCTCGTCTTTGGCCAAATAGTATTAATTTAGATATATTACATCAGCATGATACTAAAACTAACCCTCTTCCAGGTTTTAATTACAGAAAAGAAGTTAAGAAATTAAATTTTAAAGCCTTAAAAAAAGATTTGTTAAAATTAATGACTGACAGCCAAGAGTGGTG
>CETL01078362.1_pt1 | contig 14287 bp, 15 predicted proteins | sample 356371 | NCBI WGS metagenome assembly CETL01 (sample SAMEA2622518, study PRJEB7988) | marine metagenome | biome: marine biome (ENVO:00000447); feature: surface water layer (ENVO:00002042); material: "saline water (ENVO:00002010), including plankton (ENVO:xxxxxxxx)" | depth 5 m | reverse complement strand
CCAATATTTTTTCTAGGAATAGTTGTAAATGTTGGTGCATTCTATCTCCAACTTTATGGGCAAAAAATTATCAAAGCATCAACATCAGCATTAATTTTGAGTTTGGAGGCAATTTTTGCACTCTTCATTGGGATAATAATAGCGGGAGAAATATTAGGCTTAATTAGCTGGATAGGAGTATTTCTAGTTTTGTTATCAATATTTCTTGTAATTAGAGAATAGAATCTTCCTTATTTAAATAGTTAATTAATTTCATAATAATTCTTAGTAAAAAAACTAGAACAAAAAAAGTGCTAATTAAAGTAACAAGTAATCTTGGACCTGTAGTGATTGGAATCGTACAAGTTAAAAGGTCCTCGCATACACCAAAACCATTTCCACCAGTTGCAATATCAAAAACGATTAATAAAGGATATGCAAGAATCATGACTAGTGAAATCAAGATTAAAAAAACTATTATTCTTAATAAAAACATATTTTTAATATTTTAATATAGTTACATAAATGAAAGTTAAATTAATAAGTTATTCCAAACCTACTGATGAAATATCAGATAGTGGTATTGACGATGCTCAAGAATTGGTTGCTTTCTGTGCTAGGGTTTCTAATCCATCAAATCAATTAAATACTGAAACTAGTGAAAAATTAATAAAGTATCTAATAAACAATGCCCATTGGTCACCATTAGAAATGGTTAGTGCTTGCCTAGAAATTGAGACAACAAGAGATATAGCTAGACAAATGCTGAGACACAGATCTTTCAGTTTTCAAGAATTCAGCCAACGATATGCAAACCCTGTAAAAGATTTGGAATTTATTGTTAGAGATGCAAGAATGCAAGATCCAAAGAATAGACAAAATTCAATTGAAAATGATAACGATGAAATTTCAGAAAGTTGGAAAATAAAACAAGAAGAAATTATCAAAGATGCAACCGAAGTTTATAACTGGGCAATTGAAAATGGAATTGCCAAAGAACAAGCAAGATCTGTTCTGCCAGAAGGCAATACTGTAAGTCGACTATACATGAACGGAACATTGAGAAGTTGGATACATTACATTGAACTCAGATCAGCAAATGGGACTCAAAAAGAACATATGGAAATTGCAATTGCGTGTGCAGATGTGATTAACAAAATTTTTCCAATGGGAGAAAATTTAAACTAATTGTCTAATTTAAATTTAAAAATTAAAAATTTTTCTGTAATTTCAACTTCTGAATCAGCAATCATCATGAAGTCTTGGTAATCTGTTTCAGCTTGTTTAATAAATGCAAGTCTATCGTCTCCCCCTACAGGCGGAATTGAACGATTCTTTACTGCTTCAGCACGCTCTTTATATCTGTTTATTAATTCTTCTACATTTAACGACATAGTTAAATTCTAGTTATTTTGCCAACAATGTACTAATTTCATTCTTGAGTTGATTTGTTTTCTTTACTTTTATTTCTTTTAATTCCAATAATTTAGAACCAGTTTTTGAGTTCACTTCAAGTTCAACTGAGGATAAGCCTGGATATTTCTCAAATAATTCTTTTAAAAGTACTAAGTTTTTTTTATCTAATTTTTGTTCATCTACTGAAATTCTCAGTGGTGAAACATCTAAATTTTCAATCATTTTTGATGGTTCTATAACTTGAATATCTCTGGCTCTAATAGTATTTTCAGCACTACCTGTGTAAGTCCCTGAAATTTTTAAATAGATTTCTCCATCTATTGATGTATTAAATTTATCAACGAGCTTACTGAATAAGAGAACTCCCGAAGATCCAGTTAAATCTTGTATATCAAATTGAATCCATGGATTACCTCTTCTAGAAACTCGTTTTTGAACGTTTGATATTAAACCTGCAATTGTAATATTTGTTTCTTCTTCATCTTCAAGATTTTGTAATTCAACAATTGAATGTGATGACTCAGATTTTAGCACTTCTCCATATCCTTCAAGGGGATCTTCACTTACAAAAAAACCTAGCATTTCTCTTTCTCTTTCAAGAAGTTCTTTTTTATCCCACTCACTACTCTTTATTTCAATTGTTGTTGTATCAGTTCCCTCAATTGGAAATAGACTACCTTGATTGTTTTCTTTAAAAGCTTTCTTATCTTTTGCATTTTCAATCAAATCTACAGCAGAATCATACATTCCCATTCTTGTGTGCCCAAATTTATCAAGTCCTCCACCTTGAATTAATGCTTCAACTCCTCTTTTGTTAAGAGTTCTTGAATCTATACGTGATAAAAAATCTTCGATAGATGCAAAATTTCCATTTTCTTCTCGCTCTAAAACTATTTTGTCTGCTGTTATATCTCCTACATTTCTGATAGCAGACAAACCAAAAAGGATTTCATTATCATTAACTGTGAAATCTGAAGAGCTTAAATTTATATCTGGGGTTGAAACCTTAACTCCCATATCTCTAGCTTCAGATAAAAAGATTGCGGTACGATCTTTATCCCTTTTTACAGCTGTTAAACACGCAGCTATGTATTCAGCAGGATAATTAGCTTTTAAATAGGCTGTTTGATATGCAAGTAAAGCATAGGGAACCGAATGGCTTTTGTTGAATCCATAACCCGCAAAATATGCAATTTGATCAAATAATTCTACTGCAAACTGTTCTGAATAATTGTTTGAAACAGCACCATTTGTAAATTTCTTTCTTTGTTCTTCCATTACTTTTGGAATTTTTTTTCCCATAGCAACACGTAAATTATCTGCTTCTTGTAGATTGAATCCTGCTATTTTTTCAGCTATCTGCATAACTTGTTCTTGATATAAAATTACTCCATAAGTTTCATCTAAAATACTCTCCAAATCATTGTGAAGATATTCAATCTCTTTTCTGTTGTTTGCCCTATCTGCAAATTCATTGTGCATACCTGCACCAAGTGGGCCCGGCCTGATTAAAGCAACTAATGCAACAATATCTTCAAATCTCTTTGGTTTTAAGCTTCTCGAGGTAGATTGAGCTACTCTACTCTCTAGCTGAAATACTCCAGTCATTTTTCCTTCGGCAAATAATTTAAAAGTTTTTTCATCATCAAGTTCCAAATTGTCTATATCAATGCTTTTATTACCAATAAGTTCTAATGTTCTGTCAACAATTGATAGGTTTCTAAGTCCTAAGAAATCCATCTTTAACAAACCCAGTTGTTCCACTGTGTGCATTTCATATTGTGTAACAATTTCTGCGTTCGCACCTTTTTGCTGTATAGGCAAAAATTTTGTAATGGTGTCTGGAGAAATTACTAATGCTGCAGCATGAATTCCATCTTGTCTTCTTAAGCCCTCCAGACCTAATGCGATATCAACTATTTGTTTAGCTTCTTCATCATTCTTATATTGCTTTCTAAGCTCTTCTGATGCAGAATAAAATTCTTTGCTGTATCCACTTTTGTTTTCTTCATCAAGAACAAGACACTCTGATATAGACGCTGTATTTCCAAGAATCATTGGTGGCATTAATTTTGCGATTCTGTCTCCGCTAGAAAAAGGAAGTCCAAGGACTCGTGCAGCATCTCTAATTGCTTGTTTGGCTTTAATTGTTGCAAAAGTGACAATATGTGCAACTCTATCTTCTCCATATTTATCAATTGCATATTGAATTACGTCACTTCTATATCTTTCATCAAAGTCCATATCAATATCTGGAAGAGATTTTCTTCCTTTGTTTAAAAACCTTTCAAATATTAGCCCATATTTTAATGGTTCAATTCCGGTTATCCCCAAGCAATATGAAACAATAGAACCAGCAGCTGAACCTCTACCTGCTCCAGTTCTTATGTTTCTTTGTCTTGAAAACTCGATTAAATCACCAACAATTAAAAAATACGAAGCAAATCCCATGGAGTTTATAACATCTAATTCGTAATCTATCCTTTCGATAATTTCAGAAGATAAACTACCATATTTTTGCTCTCCTCCTTCATAAACTTTTTTCTTTAACAATTCTTCAGGTGAAACATTTTTTTCATCTATTGGGAAATCTGGAAGGTAACTTTTGTCAAAATTAAATTCATAATTGACTCTGTCTGCAATTGCAAGTGTATTATCACACGCATCTGGATATTTTTCTGGAGGAAACAATGTTCTCATTTCTTCAGAAGACTTAACATAATAGCCAGATCCATCAAACTTAAATCGACTTTCATCATCTAAAGTCCTATTAGTTTGAACACAAAGAAGTGCGTCATGCGCTTCTGCACCGTTTTCTTCTACATAGTGGGAATCATTTGCAGCAACAAGCGGTGCGTCTATTAATTTAGCAATTTTCACCAAGTCGTTAAGAATATCCAGCTGCTGTTTGATTCCATGATTATGGATTTCAATAAAATAATTTTTTTTGCCAAATATAGACTGATATTTTTTTGCAATTTCTAATGCTTTATCAAAACTTCTAACGTTAGTGGTGTTGCCCTCTTCTATTGACCCGTCAGGAGCTAAGTGTTGTGCTAGCTCACCTCCAAGACAGCCTGATAATGCAATCAAGCCTTCGTTATGTTTTTCTAAAAGTTCATAATCAACTCTAGGTTTGTAATAATATCCCTCAGTAAAAGCTTTACTAACCAATTCAACTAAATTCTGATATCCTATATTATTTTCGGCTAATAAAGTTAAATGATATCTTTTATTATTTTCTCTGTCTGGTCTATCAAATCTAGAACCTGGCGTTAAGTATGCTTCATAACCTATAATTGGCTTAATTCCTAAATCATTTGCTTTTTGGATAAATTCCATTGCACCATATAGATTTCCATGATCAGTTATTGCTGCAGCTGGTTGATTTAACTCTTTCACTTTTTTTAAATATTCTTCTATTTTTGCCGCACCATCTAACATTGAATATTCGGTATGCGCATGAAGATGGACAAATGATTTAGTCATAGATTTATTTTAAAGTTTTTTTAGAGTTTACATGTTCATTATTGAACTAAAATAATCTGGCATATCAATTTCAAATTGATAATCTTCTTCATTTACAGTAAAGCTCAAATGATAGGATTGTAGGCATATAGCACTTTCTGGGACGTTGTTGTGTTTTTTAGCACCATATAAATGATCATTAACAATTGGAGTTTTTATATGTTCTAAGTGTGCTCTAATTTGATGGTTACGACCAGTAACTAAGTCTAATTCTAAAAGAGAATTCTCTTTAGTTTCTTTTACGATTTCAAATTTTGTTATTGCTTCTCTTCCATTTTTGTTAACTTCTCTTTTTTTTCTATTTTTTTTTGATTTTGCAAGTGGTAAATTAATCTCACCTCTTTTTGTATGTGGGTGTCCTTCAACAATTGCTCTGTACTTTTTGTTGATTAATTTGTTTTTAAATTGTGATTGAAAGTATGTAAAAATATTTTCATCTAAGATACATACCATTAATCCGGAAGTTACTCTGTCTAATCTGTGGACAATTCCCTCTCTTTGCTCATTGTCTTTTATTTGTAAATTAAATTGATCAACTAAAAAATCTCTAACTGTTATTTCATTTGAATGGCTAGTTGGATGTGACAATACTCCATAAGGTTTGTTTAAAACCAAAAATTGGTCACTCTTAAAAACTATCTCAATATTATTTATTTTTAATCTCCGAGTATATAAGTAAAATAATTCCAATTGAAATATAAGTATCAGCTAAATTAAAGCTTGGTATAAACATAAGTTCTACAAAATCTGTGACTTTACCATGTCCATTAAAAATTAGATTCCATCCTCTTTCGCCTAAATTACCAATTGCTCCTGCAAGAATTAGAGTCAACGAATAAGACTCAATCGTTCCGTTTTTTACTTCTCTGAATTGAAAAATTAACCAAGTAAAAACAAAAATAGAAAAAACATAAGTAACTAATGTATATTCGCTAAAAAGACCGAATGCAATCCCCGTATTAAATGTAAGATCAAATGTTAAAAAGTTATCAATTATTACATATTCCTGAATGTTGTTCGTTCGAATAAAATATTTTGTTATGTAGTCAAATGAAGCAAAAACAACCGAAAAAAGGTACGGATATAATTTACTACTAAGATTCAAGTAATTCTGCGCACTCTTTGCGTAACGTTGCATAAGGAAGAGCTTCAAGTCTTGCTACTGGAATAGGTTCACCACAATTTTCACAGTCACCATATTTTTTCTTTTTAATTAGTACAAGAGCATGCTCCACTTGGTTAAGTAAATGTTTGGTATTTTCGTCTAATGTAAGATCTTTTTCAAGCTCAAATGCCATTGATCCTCCATCTGCAGATGTAGGGTCTGGACTTCTCTCAGCAGAAGCTTCAGAAATCCTAATTTTTTCTCTTTCCTGCTGGTGCTGTTCTAAAATTGCTAAAAGCTGTTCACGTTCAGCCAACAGTCTTTTTTCAAACTTTTTTATTGTATTTGGTGATAGTTTTCTGGCCATAATTTTTTATTTATTGAACGTATATTAGCCATTTTTAAATTAAATCAAAGATTTTTATATTTTTTTAAAAATTCATTAATTACACAAATTGTAAGAGAAAGCATTTAAAATTCATAGATATGTTTAAAAGAGTAGATGCAAATATAAACCTTCCATTAGTTGAGGCAGAAATGTCAGCATATTGGGACAAAATTAATGCATTCGAAACATCTATGAAAAATCGCAAAAATGATAAAACTTTTAGATTTTACGATGGCCCACCATTTCCTACTGGAAGTCCTCATTATGGAAATTTACTAGCTGGTGTAATTAAAGATATTGTTCCAAGATATTGGACTATGCGTGGTTATTACGTGGAAAGAAGATTTGGATGGGATGTCCACGGTTTACCGATTGAAATGGAAGTTCAGAAAAAATTAAATTTAGAGGATCCTCAGCAAATTGATGAATACGGTATTGATAAATTTAATGAAGCTTGTAGATCACAGGTTCAAACTAATACTGATAATTGGGAAAAAATTACAAGAAAAATTGGAAGATGGGTTGACTTTGAAAATGATTACAACACCATGGATATCGATTTTATGGAAAGTGTTTGGTGGGTATTTAAAGAGTTATGGTCCAAAGGATTGATTTATCAGGATTATAAAGTCCTACCTTACTCCTGGGCAGCTTCTACACCTCTTTCAAACTTTGAAGCAAACATGGACTATAGAGATGTTGAAGATCCATCAATCTACTTTACTCTTGATGCAAGAAACGACTTTAAAAATGTAGTGAAGGGTGACAAGTTCTTGGTTTGGACTACTACCCCATGGTGTATCCCTGGAAATTTAGCTATAGCTATAGGAAAAGAAATCGAATATTCAAGAATCTTATTAAAAAATAACTTTTACTGGATAGCTACAGATAGATTGTTTGAAATGAGTGATTATGAAATAGAGATTGTAGATATTTCTTATGGAGAAGATTTAATAGGTGCAACATATATTCCAGCTTATGCCGAATACGAGCATCTATTTAAAGATGGAGCTTTTCGTATAATTCACAGCGATGATACAAATACTGAATCAGGTTCTGGGCTGGTTTCTCAAGCACCTGCATACGGAGAAAGTGACTTTTATGCTTTAAAAAATGCGAAGATAGACGTAATCGCAGACCCTGTAACTCTATCAGGGCGTTTTGACAAAACTTTTAAAGAATTATACGGGTTAAATGTAAAGGATGCAGATAACTTGATTATGGACCAGCTTGAGGAAAGAGGGAATCTATTTTCTAAAACTACAGAAATGCATTCTTATCCTTTTTGTTGGAGAACAGGTACACCACTAATATATAAAGCAATTCCAACTTGGTTTGTAAGTGTCGAAAAAATTAGAGACAGAATGGTTGAACTTAATCAATCAACCCATTGGGTCCCAGGTTTTATAGGTGAAAAAAGGTTTTCTAATTGGCTCGGTAATGCCAGAGACTGGGCAATAAGTCGTAATAGGTATTGGGGAAGCTGTATTCCAGTCTGGATAAATGTTGATGACCCAGAAGATATGCTTTGCATAGGTTCTGTTGAAGAATTAGAAAAATTGTCAGGTCAAAAAGTTACTGATTTACATAGACACTATTTAGATGATTTAGATATTGAGATTAATGGCAAAACATACAAAAGAACATCAGAGGTGCTGGACTGCTGGTTTGAATCAGGATCAATGCCATATGGTCAACAGCATTATCCTTTTGAAAATGAAGAAAATTTCTTTGATGGATTTCCTGCAGATTTTATCGCTGAAGGTTTAGACCAAACAAGAGGATGGTTTTATACGTTAACAGTGCTTGCTGTTGCATTGTTTGACTCTGTAGCGTTTAAAAACTGTATTACAACTGGCATGATTCTTGCTGAAGATGGAAGAAAAATGAGCAAAAGCCTCAAGAATTATCCAGATCCAGAAGAATTATTGAATAGTTATGGTGGTGATAGTTTAAGAGCTTACCTTATTAATTCCCCTGTTGTGAGAGGGGAACCCTTAAAATTTTCAGAAGAAGGTGTTAAATTAGTAACAAGAAACATCATACTTCCTTTATGGAACTCCTTTTCATTTTTTTCAACATATGCAAATGCTGATGATATTACTCTTAAAGACCTTGAAAAAGCATCTCCCTTAAATGAGCGTCCAATGATGGACAGATGGATCATCTCATCAATGCAATCTTTGATTAAAACTGTAAATGAAAAAATGGAAAATTATTATCTTTATGAAGTCATTCCTCCATTGATGAATTTTGTTGACGAACTTACAAATTGGTATGTTCGTTCAAATAGGAAAAGATTCTGGAAGGAAAAAGACGAAAATGATATAGATAAGATAAATGCTTTCAAAACTCTTCATGAAGTACTCTTAGAGTTTTCAAAATCTATGGCACCTGTTTTGCCATTTATTTGTGAAAAAATTTATCAGGGCTTAATCGACGAAGAAGATCAAAGTATTCATTATTGTGACTACCCGTTAGCAAATGAAAGTTTAATAGATAACGAACTAGAAAATAATATTGAGCTTGCCAAAAATGTTATAAAAAGTGTAAGGAATTTAAGAGTAAAATTAAAACTTCCCAACAAACAGCCTCTAAATTCAGTAAAAATAATAACTAAAGATAAAGAAATAGAAAAAAAACTTATAGTAATAAGTGATCTGATAAAGAATGAAGTAAATATTAAAGAAGTCCTTTTTGACTTTGATGTAGATAATTGGATAAATTATGAATTTAAACCTAATTTCAAAATACTAGGACCCAAGTTAGGACAACAAATGAATAAAGTTAGTAAGTATTTAAAAAATGTCGACAAAATTACTTGTGATAATATTCTTCAAGGAGATGGTGTAGTAATTGATGGAATAAAAATCTCCTCTGAAGAAATTGATGTTATTTTTAACAAAAAAGAAGATAATGAAAATCAAGATATTGTAGATGATTTCTCTTTAGTTCTGGATACTTCATTGGATGATAATTTAATTATGGAAAGATTCTCAAGAGAGCTTGTATCAGCAATTCAAAAATTAAGGAAGGACACTGGATTGGATGTTATTGATAGAATTATATTAAGTATTACTTCAAACGATGATTTTGTGAAGGAAACACTAAGAATTCATAAAAATTATGTCAAAAATGAGACTCTAGCAGTTGAACTTAATTTTAAAGAGAAAAATACGAAAGATATGATATTTAACAAAAATGTTTCCTTAGATATTAAAAAATTAACAAACGACTCGTAAAATATAAGGTTGCAAAATATTTATTCCAAAAATTAAAATCAAAGGTGACAAGTCTATACCAGCCATACCTATTCTTAAAGCTGGAATCCTACTCCTAATCGGATAAAGTATTTTCTCAAAGTATTTATCTAGGAAACTTTTTATTTGTCCTATCGGATGATCGTAAGGTACTTGGATCCAGCTTAAAATTATCCAAGCAAATAAGCTGTAATAAAAAACTCTAAAAAAGAGAAATGTAATACTACACATTTAATTTATACAGACCTAGTTGTTGGAGCCTCTCTCGTTCTTCACTTGAGAGTGATGAATTTGTTGGAAGTATTAAAAAGACACCATCTTTATTTATAGATCTCATGGTTGCATTGCTCATGAAAGCCATGCCAGTTACAAAATCAAGAATCCTTCTTCTCTCACCTTGATCTGGGATATCTCTAATGTCCATTGCCACTATAAATTCTTCCTTAATCCCAACGCCTAGATTATGTATTTCAGAAAATGATCTTAGAGCTTTAATTTCAACTTCATCTTTAGGTGAATGAATTCTAACATCTGCGAAATTATCATTATCAATAAACCTATTTTCTCCAGAAGGTCGGACTGTAGTCTTAGTTTCAGTAAATGAGTCGGGAATTGAATCGGGTTGCTTTAAACCAATCGAGATTAAAAATTTTTCTAACATTATGAGAATATTTTACTTCCTACTCGAATTATTGTAGCACCATAATCAAGAGCTATTTCATAGTCGTGTGACATTCCCATTGAAAGTTCTCCTGTATAATCACTATATATTTTCATTAATTCGGCATTTACGTTCTGCATTTCAGAAAACACAACCTTAGGATCTGATTTTATATTAGGGATACACATGAGTCCTATCGGCAAATCTATATGTTCTTTTAAATATTCAAAATACTCAAAAATTAAATCAGGATCTGTACCTGACTTGTTTTGGTCTTTATCAATATTTACTTGAAGAAAGACCTTTCTTTTAATATCTAATTTTGAAATTAAATCTATTTCTTTGAAACGACTTACAGTATGAATAAATTCAAAATTTTCAAAAATACTTTTTATTTTTCTTGATTGGAGAGGAGCAATGAAGTGAAAAATAGCATCAGTAAAATGTTCTGAATGCAAGAAATAATCTTCAAGCCTATTTTCACCAAATTCCCTAAAACCATAATCATAAACTTCTCTCACTTCTTCAACAGTTCTATTTTTGATTACTGGAATTAGCCTCGCATTGTAGTTTGATAACTTTTTAGAGATATCATTTAAATTTTTTTTTATATCCATATCAAACTAAATTGTCTTTCATTCGTCTTATTTTTTCTATATGAAAAATATTTATCATTACAAATAGTGCACACACCTGTATCTTCAAGATTTATATTATTTTCAAATGCAAAATTTTTAATGTTTTTTACTAAATCTAGGTAATATTTATTTTCAACTTTGTTAATAGAATTTTTAAATTTTTCCTCAAACTCAACTCCAACTTCATAACAACATTTTCTAGCGTGTGGTCCTATTGAAATTCTTAAACTTGATATGTCGTGAACTTCTATACTTTTTTCAAATATTAATTTCTCTAACCCCCTCCAACCAGCATGAGTTGCGGATACTCTATTTTTAGATTCCATCAAAATGGGAACACAATCAGCAGTTTTTACAACCAATGGTAAGAGAATTTTATCAGTGTAAATTCCATCGCTTTCATAAGTTTTATGTAAATCTGCAAATGCCATTTGAGAGGAATGGGTTTGGTTCATTGTTGCAACTTGGTTTTGAATACCAATACTTTTTAGAATTTTCTCTAAACTCCCATCACCTGCAGATGTGAAGAAAGCATTATTTAAATTTTGTGATCGTATCATCCCTTTATAAAATCAGGAAGACCGTCACCTCCATTGTCAATTTGTTCAGAATCATTCCTTAATCTTCTGTTTGGTCGTGGTCCAAATCCAGCGGCTACTACTGTAACTTCCACTGTATCACCAAGAGATTCATCTACAATATGACCAAATATGATTTCCGCGTTGTCATCAGCACGTTCTGTAATAACTCTTGCTGCTTCATCAACTTCTTGAAGTTTCAGATCTGCAGAACCTGTAATAGTTATCAATACACCCTCTGCTCCATCCATATTTGCTTCAAGTAGAGGTGAGGATATGGCAGCCTGTGCAGCATTTGGTGCACGCTGTTCACCAGTAGATCTACCTATTCCTAGGACGGCACTACCAGCATCTTTCAAAATCGTTTTTACATCTGCGAAATCAACATTTATTACACCAGGCTGGGTAATTAATCCTGAAATGCCTTTTACACCATTTGATAAAATCTCGTCTGATTTTAAATATGCTTCGTTTACTTTTACATTGTTATCACTGATTTGTAAAAGTCTGTCATTAGGTATAACAATAAGAGTATCAAGCACATCTCTTAAAGCCTGTACACCTTCTTCTGCTTGAACAGATCTTCTTCTTCCTTCAAATCCGAAAGGTCTTGTTACAACACCTACTGTCAATGCGCCTAGCTCGTGTGCTATTTCAGCAATCACTGGTGATGCACCTGTTCCAGTTCCTCCACCTTCACCTGCCGTAATAAATACCATGTCTGAACCTTTTAATGCTTCTTTGATTAAATCTGCGGAATCTAATGCAGCTTGCCTTCCTACTTCTGGATTAGCTCCTGCACCAAGTCCTCTTGTTGTTTTTCTACCAAGGTCTAACTTAATGTCAGCTTTTGAACCAAGTAAGCTTTGAGCATCTGTATTTGCAGCAATAAAATCAACACCTTTGATACCCATCTTGATCATCCTATTAACAGCATTGGTTCCTCCGCCACCAACACCAACAACTTTTATAACCGCTGTGTAATTTCTTGGTCTCATATTTAAGTTAACTCCCTTTTGTTTTGTCTTTTTACTTTTTTGTGCCATAAAATCTCCAATTGATGAAACTAGATTATCACCAAATGTAAGTATAAACAATAAATTTTCAATATTTTATCTAGACCTATACTTTAGGTTTATATTTTACAATCGGTCACAAACGAATTATTAGTTACAAATCTTACTGTTCCTTGGCAAGTACCAGCTGAAAGAAGCTCCCCTACAGAAGCTGCTTTTGTAGCCAAGTCGATTGGAGAGCCAAAAAAAATTTCAGTATCTTTGTAGTAGCCTACAATATTTGTTCCTAAATGGGTCAGCTTTAAAGAGCCTGTGTCAATACCATCAAAACTGCCTAAGGTCATAAAAAGCGCAACAATCTCTCCATTGAATCCATTATCAACAGGACCATTTACAATAGTAACTGAAACTGTATTTCTAGACGCTTGTGTGGATTCAGAAGTATGTAAATTTTTAAATAATACATATAATTTCGGGCTTGATCCCCTTAAGTCTGATATTTCAGCAATTTGATCGTAAAGCTTTAATTTGATTTCTAATTTAGATGGTAAAATTTTAACCAGTTCAATTTTTTCTATTGTAGGATCAGAAACGTAAAGACTTTGTACTGAAGTTTCGTCCAGTATCCAAATAGATTGATTATATAGTGTGTTTAAAAAGGAATTATCTACTGCGTAGTCTGGAAAAAATTCTACATGTCTTATCATGTATTTAGATGAAAATACAAGATACGAAGGGAGGAGAAGAGCTAATAAAAAAATAGAGAATACTAAAAATGTTCTTAGGCTAGTTTTTTCTATATCAGTATTTCCTGCTATCAATCAAAATCTCCAACAAATATGATCTCTTCTTCGAGCTTCACACTGTATTTTTCAAAGACAATATCTTTGACAAAATTAACTAATTTGTATAAAGCCGATGATTTGGCATCCTTATCAGCTATAAAAAAATTAGAGTGTTTTTCACTAACTCTCACACCATCTATCTTATAACCCTTAAGGCCAGCGTTTTCGATTAGTTCAGCGGCAAAGTAGTCATTTCCATTTTTGAATACACTACCAGCATTGTATATAGCTGAAGGCTGGGTATTTTTTCGGTGATTTGTAAATTCTTTCATATTTTTAGAAATTTTTTCTGGATTACCTTCAGGAAATTGCATCGTTACAGATAAAATTATTGAATTATCAATATCTGTAAATCTATAACCATAATTTATATGAGATTTTTTAATTTTTTTTATTTTTTTATTTTTAAGATCAAAATATTCAATAGATTCTACATAATCTAAAAATTCATAACCATAGCAGCCAGCATTCATCGACAAAGCTCCACCAACTGTTCCTGGTATTCCTAAAAGAAACTCACCATCACTTAAATTTTTTGATTTTAAAAATCGTGAAAGCTCTGGTAAATAAGTACCTGAACCTAATTCAAGTTTGTTAGTTTTTTTATCTAGATTTATATAGTTAATTTTTGATTGTATAACAGCTCCATCGAAATTATTTTCTGAAAATGCTACATTTGACCCTTTTCCTAAAATAAAATATTTATCAAATGAGTCAAATTCTTTTAAGTTAACGAGATCTTCTTTATCTTCTAATATATAAAAATTTTTACAGAGACCACCAAATCGGTAGGTAGTTTCATTTTTTAATAGAACTTCTTGCTTAATCATTTAAATATTTTAGTATCTGTGGACCCAATAAGGTAATATCTCC
>CETL01041301.1_pt1 | contig 14292 bp, 10 predicted proteins | sample 356371 | NCBI WGS metagenome assembly CETL01 (sample SAMEA2622518, study PRJEB7988) | marine metagenome | biome: marine biome (ENVO:00000447); feature: surface water layer (ENVO:00002042); material: "saline water (ENVO:00002010), including plankton (ENVO:xxxxxxxx)" | depth 5 m | reverse complement strand
GGCGAATACATAGTAGAGTTCGAGAGCGAGCACCACGATGAAGACTTCAACCTAGCTGTGTTGAAGATGCTCGGAGGACACGCTCACCATCACCATGGACATGATGACCACGGACACGGCTCTGGCCCATACGAGTGGGCTGGCATCTTCGAGATAAGCGACTCATCTCACACTTGGACTATGGAGAAGGTGGACGGTGAATATGCAGACCCATCCATGAAGGTAGTAATCATCCCAACAGATACACCTACTGAGGAAACCATGCACTCCCTAGAAGAAGACGCTGAAAGTCTGATTGAAGGAGAATCTTGTGTGGTAGTTCAAGATGGTGAAACTATGTCTCCAATTGCATCTGAAGGCTCTTGCTTTGAACTTACTGTTGGCACTGGTGACATGTCAACATTTTACATGGACACAACCGGAATGACAGGATTCGCAGCATTCACGGCACACAGTCCATACGAATTTGAAGAAACCCAGCATTACCTGAAAGATTCCCAAGGTAACGATATCGAGCACGTAGCTGAAGAAGGCGCTGGTGGCCATGGCGATCATGGGGACCACGATGACCATGACGGACATGATGACCACGACGGTCATGATGACCATGGCGACCACTGGGAAGCTAACACCTGCCACGACCCAGATACCCACGAAACTCACGAAGAATACACTAACGAGGAGGACTGCGAGGGAGCAGGATACTTGTGGATGGATGAAGAAGGCCACGATGACCATGATGACCACGATGATGACTTCACGGCCGAGGACCTTCTTGCAATGTTCGATATGGACAATGATGGAACCATGTCTTGGAATGAATTCTGGTTCGCATTCGCATTTGAAGGAAATAATGTGTGTTACAACATGGTAACATATGAAACCAACAACGACACTAAAGATGTCTGTGAAGCATATGGTTACTACGAGAACTTCCCTATGGGCAACCAAACTTTCACAGGTTGCTACAACATGGTTACACATCAAGCAAGCAGCGACAACCAATCAGTTTGTGAGGCTTACGTCTACATAGACGGCGATATGGGTGTGATGATTGACTTCGACGACGGAACATCTTACATGATGTCAGGAGACTTTTGGGACCTACCTGACAATGCTACTGCTTGGGACTTAACCCAGGCATTTGCTGATGACACGGGCATTGAAATCAACTACACAGTCGACCCAGCTTATGGAACAATGGTAACAGGATTTGACGGATATGATGCCCCAGAGTGGGATGCCTCCAGTTCTGACAACTGGTATTGGGCTCTCTATCTGTGGAACAGCACAAATGAATCTTGGGACATGAGTAATGTTGGAGTGGACTCGGTTATGATTCCACAGGATGCGCATTACATAGCTTGGGCTCCTTCTACTGCTCATGCACATGAATTCATGACACCGGATGAGGATGATGATCACGACGATGACCACGATGACCATGATGAAAGTGACAGCTGTATGAACGTCACAGCAGGCGAAGTTGCACCTGCACCTGGAACATTCACTTTCAGCAACGGAACTACCATAGACATAGAAACTGGCGATGTTGCTCCTGAAGATGGTGTCTATTGCATTGATGAAATGCAGGAGTTGATGGAGATCTTCACAGAATCTGACATCAGTGGAGACGGTTTGTTAAACGCTAGCGAATTTGGATATTTCTTCGATGCAGTCATGCAATTTGACGATCATGATGATGACCATGACGACCACGACGACCATGACGAGGGCATGTGTTACAACATGGCAACTCATGAAGTCAACGAGGACCCTGAGGATGTATGTGAGGCATACAACTACTACGAGAACTACTCAATGGGCAATCAAACTTTCACAGGTTGCTATAACATGGTAACTCACCAAACAAATGGTGACAACCAAACAGTCTGTGAGGCTTACATGTATATCTCACAAGATGATGATGACCACGACGACCATGATGAGCACAATGAAGACATCCTCGGATATGCAATCATACACGTTGAAGCCGAAGGTGAATACGGATTCGCTCACTCTGACGAACTTTCTGTATTCCTAATGCCACATGGCGGACATGACGGACACGATGACCACGATGACCATCAAGGACATGATGACCACGATGACCATGACGACCATGGTGATGAAGATGGACACGATGACCACGGAGATGAAGATGCACATGATGAGGATGAAGAGGACCTAGGTTCTTACGACCCACACAGTTGGTTGGACCCTGTTGCGGTTAAGACTCAGACTAACCTAGTATTGGGACACCTGATCACAGCATTCCCTGCTGGTGAGGAAACATTCAGAGCAAATGCTGAGGCTTTCCTAGCAGAACTAGATGAAATTGACGCAGGATTCCAAGCTGCATTGGCCGATGATGTCTGCCCTGACAAGACTGTTGTTGCTAATCACAACGCATATTCTTACATGGCACAGAGATACGACCTACAGTTCCTAACCGTCCACGGATTAGATCCTGAAGGAGAACCATCTCCAGAAGATGTTGCTGCGGTTGTAAACCATATCAAAGAAGAAGGCCTAACAGTTCTCTTTGTAGAAGAATACACAGACCAAGACTCCGTTCAGAGTATAGTTGACCAAACTGGTGTGGAAATTAAAATCCTATACACCATGGAAATGGCCCCAACTGACTCCAATGACGATTACTTGTCATTGATGAACAAAAATCGGGAAAACTTAGTTTCCGGTCTTGGATGCTAATGGTGAATTGTCCATCTGCTGTCTATCTATTGTGGGCAGCAGGTGGACATTCTAGCCAATCCAAACCGCATACGGCCTTGTGATAATGTGCAAGAGGAATTTGTGTAATTATCTAATGGGCGTTGTTAAAATGGATTCAAAACACCTCAAACTTGCTGATGATGTTTTGGATGTCAGGGACCTAGTTGTTCTTAGATCCGGGAAGGTAATACTAAAGGACATAAATCTAAGAATTCAACGAGGAGAGTTTGTAGGTATAGTGGGCCCAAACGGTAGTGGGAAATCTACACTACTCCTCTCCATTTTGGGAATCTTGAAAAATAAATCTGGTAAAATAAAAATTTATGGGAAATCTCCTAAATCTAAAAAGCTCATTGGGAAAGTTGGATGGGTTTCGCAAGCAGCATCTAATTTACCGAGTGATATCAGGATCACTGTTAGGGAATTAGTGCAATTAGGAACTGTTAATCTACGGACTATGCTAATGTTTCCAACATTGACTATGAAATCTAAAGTTGATAGAGCAATCGAAATGGTTGGATTAGTTGACGAACAAAATACTGACGTCTCTAAATTATCTGGCGGACAGAGACAGAGAGCAGTTATCGCTAGAGCCCTAGCCTCAGATGCCGAATTTATCCTGTTAGACGAACCATTGGTGGGAATAGACAGAGAATCAAGGAATAGTTTACTCAAACTTCTAGACAACTTGTGCCATGAGAAGAATAAAACAATTCTGATGGTTTCACATGATTTAACAGCAATGAAACAGACTGCTCATAGAATGATCTTCCTAGAAGAAGACATTAAATTTGATGGAGAGACAAGCTGTTTCCCAGATTTTGAAACGTTAGCCAAACTTCGAGGAATTAAGTCTGTCCATGACACAAGCACCAATACCGTGGAGGAAGAATAATGGAAATTGGTGTCGTTATATTCGAAACGGTTAAGCCATGGCTGGAAGAATTACATGGCCAAACATGGAGAGAACTTCTTACTTCAGGCCAAGCGATTAGCCTCCTGCTTGTATTTTTGGTCGCAGGATTATATTATGGTCGGAGTTATGTCGAATCAAAGCCCCAATGGGTAGTCGCAACTTTTCTGATATTTTTGATTCTATTTGGACCCTTAAACACTGCATTATGGGGTCAATGGTTGGATTCACCAGTTATTCCTGGAGAAACATTCCCTTACTTTTTCACATTTGAAATGTTCCAAAGGGCATTTGTTGCAGCAATTATGGTAACAATAGTTGCTGGATTCCTGGGAGTATTTCTACTAATTCAAAATCTAGCTTTAATCGGTGATGGTCTGGCACACGTTTCATTCGGAGGTGTAGTTGTTGGCGTGGTATATGGGGCAACTCAACCATTGGATTACGCTCTAGTGTTCAGTATTATCTCTGCAATTTTAATTTACGAACTCCAGTCGAGAAGGATACTTACTGGTGATGCAGCAATAGCTATTTTCCTTACGGGAACCCTTGCTCTTGGTTTGGTAATCCTAAGAGTCAAAGGAGGGGGATTGACAACAGATATCGAAGGTTACCTATTTGGGAACATGTTACTGATAGACGAGGTAAATCTTAACAGAATTGCAATCATATGTATAATCGCATTATTTGTTCTTTCTGTAATGCGGTCAGCAATACTAGCATGTGCAATTGACCCCACTGCTGCTAGAATTCAAGGGCTTCCTGTGAGAGCCATAGGACTGATATTTGCAGTATTAACTGCAGCAGTTGTCGTAAGTATGGTACAAGTGGTGGGTGCGCTACTTGTAACTGCGTTGCTAGTAACTCCTGCTGCAACTGCTCAGCAATTAGGAAATAGTTTCCGTTCCTGCTTAATTTGGGCACAATTTTTTGGCCTCACATCAGTTATAGGAGGAATATATCTCTCATCTGAATATAATTCTGGGAGTGGTTCGATGATTGCACTTTTCGCCGCAGTTGTATTTGGCGTCGTAGTAATAGGAAAATCTGCGATCAAATTACTTATACGAACAAATGAAAATTAGTTGTTCATAGAAACCCTAAGAGCAACTGCGTTACCCCCACCTAAGCATAGAGTGACAATACCACTCTGCGACTTCTTTTTTCTCATTACCCCAAGCATTGTGATAAGACATCTAGTTCCACTGCTGCCCAAAGGATGCCCCAATGAAACAGCACCTCCATGAAGGTTGAACCTTTCTTCTGGTATTCCAACCTCCTTTGCTACTGCGCAAGAAGCGCTCGCAAAGGCCTCATTATGCTCATAAATATCGATATCCAAAACCCCAAGTTTGGCTCTTTCCAATAATTGTTTTATGGCCGGAATTGGAGCATACATTACTCGCTCAGGTTCAACACCAGCGCTACAATAATCCTCTATGATAGCAATAATTTCCCAGCCCTGGATTCTCGCAAATTCTTCATCAGCAACAAGGACAGCTGAAGCACCATCGTTTAATGTAGAAGAATTTCCTGCTGTAATAGTCCCCCCCTCTTGGAAAACAGGCTTTAATTCTGATAATTTTTCAAAAGAGGTGTTAGGTCTCACTCCTTCATCAAATTTTAATTCAGGCATTTCAAATCTTTCCCAATCAAACCAACCATTTTCTTCAGCCATGTTGGCCCTAAGTTGTGATCGGGCTGCAAATGAATCCATCATTTCTCTAGTGATGGAGCATTCCTCTGCAATAATCTCTCCAGTATTTCCCATATGAACATCGTTGTAAACGTCCCATAAGCCATCATGGACCATTGATGAAACCATTTCTTTTTCGTCACCTTTCCTTTTCTCAAATTTTGGAGCATTTGTCATACTCTCCATTCCACCAGCAATAATGGCTTTGTGCTCGCCTGCCTTGATGCTATTCGCAGCCATCATTACTGCTTTGAGAGACGACCCGCAAACCTTGTTGATTGTCGTTGCCGAAATTGAATATGGAAGACCCGCACCAATAGCAACCTGTCTTGCAGGTGCCTGACCTGTTCCAGTCTGCAATACTTGACCGAATAATATCTCATCAATTATTCCACTAGATGGGTCGATTGAACAGCGCTTGAGAAGTTCACTTACAGCCCTAATTCCCAACTCAACTGCTGAGATTTCAGACAAACTACCTCGATACTTACCTATCGGCGTTCTTGCAACTCCGCAAATTGCGACCCTCGCCATAGCGCTGCTAATGCGACACAATTCTTCAACCTGCTCGTGAACAGAAGTATTCTTGGGTAGTGGTTACTCGCCAACACATGGCCAAGTTCAAGACGGATATTACGACAAGTCGAAATAATGACGATATAAGAGAAATTGAAGTTGAAATTGATTTCACTCCAAACGCACTTGCAAGTGTTCTTTACAGGCAAGGAGGAACACACATTCTTTGTTGTGTCACCAAAGAAGCTCGATTACCAGGGTGGTTTCCAAGAGACGCAACTAAAGGATGGGTTCACGCAGAATACTCACTATTACCCGGTTCAACAGATTCAAGATTCAGACGGGAAAGAAGAGGAGCAAAGGGCAGAACCCAAGAAATTGAGAGATTAATCGCTAGATCTTTACGTGGCTCGATCAATCTCGAAGAGTTAGGGCCCGTTGCGTTGACGGTAGATTGCGACGTTTTGAATGCTGATGGAGGCACTAGATGTGCATCGATAACCGCCGCCAATATCGCTTTGAGACTTGCTGTGAGGAGATTAATCGCAAGTGGCGACTGTCTCCCCATCGATTTACGCCCAACCAGAGAAGACAGAGATGGTGGCTGGAATCCACCAAAACTATCTGATATGGAGGCAAAAAACCATGAAAATAAGGTCATTCCTCACGACCTTTCAGCAATATCAGTAGGATTAGTCGGTGGAGAGGTGTATCTAGATTTGGATTATGTGTTAGACTCAAATGCAGATGTAGACATGAATGTTGTGGGCACATCGGATGGAAATTTTGTTGAGATTCAAGGGACAGGTGAGGAATCAACATTCACTTATGATGAACTTCAATCACTAATTGCTATGGCCAGAAATGGACTGAAACAACTTGCAGAAATGCAGGAAGTGGTTTTGAACGGTATTGTATGACTATCCGCAAGGCTTGAAATACAGATAATGTTGGATATATTACCCCGGGTCAGTAGCTTAGTTGGGAGAGCGCGGCACTGAAGATGCCGAGGTCGCTGGTTCAAGTCCGGCCTGACCCACCAGTTGATTAAATTTAGAAATTTTCATTTTTATCTAAGACGACAGGTTTTAGATAAAAACATACATGATTTTGCATAGTCTTCATTTGCTCTCGCCCCGTAGGGGCGATTATGGGGTCGGATAATCTATCAGAAGAGGTTAAACCCCCTGCTGAAGAGAATCCTGAATCAAAACCTGTCGATAAAGTGTCAAAGGAACTCGCCAACATTAGAAAGCGAAGGAATACTGACTACAAAGCAAGATTTCCCTCAGCTTTAGAAGATTGGACGTTACTCGCTGGCCTTGGATATGGCGCTCTATATGCTCTACTTCTCTTTGGAATGTCAGGAGGTGTATTTGGAGAGTCTACATCTCTAGATCACTGGGCTAGTGGAACTTTTTTGGACAGTGGCGATCAATGTGAGGAAAAGTCCGATGACCCCTGGATTCACGCATATCCTGACAATGATGTTGAATCATTAAAAATATCTGGAAGAAATCTTCCTCAAGGCAACGTAGTTCTCAATTGGTCGGTCACTGCGGAAGATGCAGAAAATACCCCTGACCCATCAGAAGGTGAAGTGGTGAATAGAAAATCTGCAAAAATTGACTATGCAGATTGGAAAACGGGAAATTATGAATTGGTTATCACAATCGACATTTATGAATTAGAAAGTAATAACACAGATGCAGATAGGGTGAACGGAACGGATACACTGAAGAAAGATATCGAGTTTGAAATCATAACCTCTGAAAACGCCCTGTCCTTCCTACCTTTTGTTGATTCAGAGGTAAAACGAGAAGCAAACATAATCGAAGATGGGCCAAGGTCTTGTTGGTCTGTGACTGACTTAGGAAACTGGGGATTTGTTCTGATGGGCGCTGAATTGGGAGGTGGCCGAGAAACCGCTATGCTTACTGGAGGTGCAGCAGGAATCCCCGCATGGTGGATGGCTTTTGTTTCCCTTTCCCTCTCTGTGATTTCCTTATTCCTTGCATATCCTGTAATGTATAAGCTCTATCACCAAGACACGGATGATATGCTTTCTAGAACCCACATCAGAAAAGTTGTGGTGGATGTTCTCAGAAACACAGAAAGAAGATTGCAAATAAACATTGATTGGGACCTATACAAAATTGAGGTGAGAGATTTATCTATCGATATTATGGTGCCTTACTCAAATACTGAAGGCACTTTCTCTGATTCTGGTGATGTTCGATCAGAGATATTAAAGGAAATTCTGGAAGAATTCGCCCTGTTCAGAGTATTCAAGCCTGTTCAACTTACCGTTCGTTCTATTGGAGACAATCAGGCAATCGACTTTGAAACAGGGGTAGGTGTTGGAAGTGGAATGGTAAATGAAGAAGACATGGAAGATCAAGATTATACCGCATTCTTCAGAGATCTGCACATACTATCCCGCGTTGAAGAGGATGTCATGGAGTCTGTTCAAAGCTATTTTGACTCGAAAAAGGACACGCTTGAGAAGGGGCTGGCAACGGTCACAAGTGAAGACTCGATCATATTTGTCAGGGTTGCATACAAACCAAAACTCAAGTTTGCATATTTCAGATTCAAATCTTCAAACTCTGACATTGAAAAAGATTTAAGAAAATATATTTCCAAACATAATCCTGAACTCACTGGGTCTCAAGAACTAATTGTCAAAGGTAGAAACCTAGTATCGACACTTGCTGACAGATCTGGTGCTGGCCGTGTGGAAACACTCTCAACAAAAGATAACAAAGATTCGAGAGTCGCTGCAGTTGCCAAACAAGATGGTCTTGGTGGAAGAGTGCTCCAAACAAAATTATTCGGTGATATCTTATCCACAGTCGAGTATACCGCGAATGAGAAAAGAGAGATGATAAACAAATGGGGATTCTGGGGATTAATCGTCTTCGTTTGGATACCGTTTATGGCATCGGGAGTTCTTGTTGGTGCAATGTTGGGACTTCTATCTAGAATGAAATTTATGAGAGTTTTATGGGCTACGTTTGCAGGAGGGGCAGCTGCATCACTAACGTGGGCATATACAGCGGAAGGTATTGTAACTGTAATGCACAAATACAAACTTGAGGCGGCAATACCAATAGCGATAATTGCGTTCATTGGTATGGCGTTTTTGCACATGCGATCTACTAAGATTCGAAGACAGGCTGAGTTATTCGAGGACACCTTGCTGGATTCGTTCCATGCTGATATAAAGGACAAATATGGAAGCCAATGATGTGAATATTATGGTTGGTGATCCTGCAACTTTTGGCATTCTTACCGTATCAGACAGAGCCTCAAGCGGTGAATATGAAGACCTTGGTGGACCGGCAATAATTGGATTTTTCGAAGAAGCCATCGCCTCAAAATGGAATCACCATTACTATGTTGTTCCTGACGATAGGATTGTTATCGCTGAGAAACTGAAAGAGATGTGTGACGATTTATCCTGTGACGTTGTAGTTACAACAGGAGGTACAGGTCCTGCTAGCAGGGATGTTACACCAGATGCAACGGCCTCTGTATGTGACAAAATATTACCAGGATTTGGGGAGCAGATGAGAAACATATCGCTGAATTACGTGCCTACTGCAATTCTATCAAGACAGATAGGGGGGGTTCGAGGAAAAAGCCTGATATTCAATCTACCTGGACAACCTAAATCAATCAGAGAAACAATCGACGAGATATGGAAAGCCGTTCCATATTGTGTTGACCTCTTAGGGGGGCCTTACATCGATATGAATGATAGTGTGTGTAATTCCTTTAGACCCAAAAGTGCTAGAAGAAGGTGAAATTATGAATGGAAATATATTGATTACAGGAGCAAATTTAGTATTACCGACAGGTATCAAACAAGGAGATTTGAGAATCACAGCAGGAGTTATCTCAGAAATTTCAACTGAAAAAAGATTAGAATCTAACGATGACGAGATGATTTATGATGCAACTGGCCTTCATGTAATGCCTGGTGCAATAGACCCTCAGGTCCATTTTAGAGAACCGGGTCAAGAATACAAAGAGGACCTGAGAACTGGATCGGCGGCGGCGGCTAGTGGAGGAATAACCAGTTTCCTAGATATGCCCAATAACAAACCATCTGCGACTACATTGGAGTCAATTCAAGCTAAAATCGATTCGGCTAACAAAAAGTGTATCACAAATTTTGGTTTCTTTATCGGGGCAACTACTGACAATGTAGAAGAGTTGCAAAGGGCTGTTGGAAAACCTGGTCAAGGTATATCTCATCCCGGAATATGTGGAATTAAGATTTTCATGGGTTCCTCGACCGGGGATTTGCTCGTTTACGAAGTTGAACATCTAACAAACATATTCTCAAACACTGCTGGACTAATTGCAGTCCATGCAGAGGATGAAAACCGTCTAAATGAGAGGTTTGAAGATTTCAAGGACAGAAGAGATATTGCTGCCCATGCTGAATGGAGAGACGACATTGCAGCACTAAATGCAACAAAGCTAGCCGTTGGAATGGCAAAAGAATTCAGCCATAGATTACACGTTTTGCATCTAACAAGTGGTATTGAAGCTGATTATCTCGCTGAGTTGAGCGAAGCTGAGAGAGAATTGATAACAACTGAGGTATTACCACAGCATCTTACCTTTGATGAAACGGACGTGAGTAGAGAAGGTGTGAGGCTCCAGATGAATCCTCCAATAAGATATAAGAAAGACAGAGAAACACTTTGGAATCGATTACTAGATGGGACAATTGCTTGCATTGCTACCGATCACGCACCCCACATTTTAGATGACAAAGCAAAGGGCTGGCCAAACGCTCCCTCGGGGATGCCTGGGGTTGAGACTTCAATGCCAGTAATGTTAACTCATGCACGAAATGGTAAATGTTCAATCGAACAAGTCGCATATTGGATGAGCACCAAAGTTGCTGAGATATACCAAATGGTTGGCAAAGGGAAACTCGAGGTAGGAATGGATGGTGATGTTGTGATTGTTGACATGGAAACACCAATTGTAGTAGATGATGCAAATACATGGTCGACTGTCGGTTGGAACCCATACCATGGAACAGAATTGTTTGGGTGGCCTAACCTAACAATTGTTGCCGGAACCCCCGTCTTCGAAAGAAATGAATATACTGGGCCGAAAGGCAAGTGTCTGGTTAAACCGGGGGAAGTTGGAAGTCCGTTGGTGATGATGCCTTGGGATTGAATTGGGTAAGATTTAGATTAGAGTTATCGGCAGTTTTTTTTATTACTGTAAATTAATTCCATCCAGATTAACATGAGTAATATGAAGGAAACACTTGGACCAGGCCACCAACAAATTGTAATTGGGTTACTAGTTTTTGCAGCAGGGGCACTGTGGGGGTTCCTACTAGCCAGTTCTGACAGTCCAGAATTGAAGGACCTATTCGTTTCATCTGTCGTTATGTTGTCAGGTGCTATGATTACTCTTCTTGGGATATCATTTGGAACAGACAGTGAAGATGATAGAACGAATGATTTACAAGACGCAATCACAGAACTTACTGGTAAGCTCAATTCCTTACAAGCCAAAATAACTGGGTCAACTGAAGAAGAATAATCAGAGCTTGTAAAGCTTGGAGTATTTTTCCTCAACGTATCTAAGGAATGGTTCTGGGCTTGGAGCAGAACCTGTTGCTGCCTCAATTAACTCGGCTGGACTCATAACTGATCCTTTGTCGTGAATATTTGTGCGCATCCAATCCAGCATAGGCGACCAGTCGCCTGAACTAATTATTTGGTCTATATCACCCAGTTGACTAGCCATTGTCTGTAGAAGTTGTGCTGCATATAGATTACCTAAGGTATAGGTTGGGAAGTAACCAAATGCACCCATTGACCAGTGTATATCTTGCAAACATCCCATAGAATCGTCTGGGACTATTATCCCAAACCATTCCTCCATCATTGTATTCCAAGTCGAAGGGATATCTTCCACCTTAAGACCATCATTGAAGATCATTTTCTCAATTTCATATCGAACCATTATGTGAAGGTTGTATGTTATTTCATCTGCCTCGACTCTTATGAAATCTGGCTTGACTTCATTTGCAATCAAATCCAACGTCTCACTATCCCAATCCGGGCAATCCGGGAATTGTTCCTTGAACCAAGGCATTGCAACTTTCCAAAATGATGCTGTCCTACCAATTTGGTTTTCCCAAAACCTGCTCTGAGATTCATGAACACCCAAAGAAACCGCCATTCCGACTGGCGAATAATTGTAGTCGGCTGGCAATCCTTGTTCATACAGACCATGCCCCGATTCGTGCATCACTGCATAAAGACATGAAAAGGGATCTTTCTCATCAAAGCGTGTTGTGAAACGAGTATCTCCTGGCCATATTCCTGCACAAAACGGGTGAGTAGAGCGGTCCATTCTACCAGCTCCAAAGTCGAATCCCATGGCATGGCTGACTTTTTGGCAAAACTGCTCTTGTGCGTCCACAGGGAAGGACATCTCTGCTGGAAGTTTTGGAATTTCTACGTCCGAAGCCATTATTTTATTCAAAAGGGGGACTAGCCTTTCCTTTAGACCTGCAAATAAAGGGTCATAATCGTTTACGGTCATGCCAATTTCATATTCGTCCAACAGAACATCATATGGTGTATGTTCACAACCTAAATATTCAATTCGTTTCCTAGTAAGGTCGACCATTTTTTGTAAATGGGGAGAAAATTTAGCGAAATCATTGTCCTTCCGTGCTTCTTGCCAAGCAATCAAAGCTTGGCTTCTAGCCTTTGTGAATTCAGATACAAACTCAACTGGCAATTTCACGGCTTCGTCATATTTTCTTCTCATCTCGCGAACATTTGCTGTGAAATAATCATCACTTTCCTGACCTTCAAGCCGGGTTATTAGCTCTCCAAACTCACTATCAGTGAGTTTACTATGACGCTGTGCTGCTAGCCAAGCGAGTATATCTCCTCGGGCTTTAGCACCTTTAGCGGGCATCATAGTTTCTTGATCCCACCCCAAATGTCCTTGTATCGCCGAAAATTTGTAAAGGTCGTTAACTCTTGAGGTAAATTCTACTTTGTCTCCCATAGGCCGATGCAACCGTCATTTAGTCTTGAATATATCACAAATTAGGCACAATTTCAAGTCGTAGTATTCGTTGCGGTTGGCATGGCATCTCCTTTTCGTCGGAAATCGAAAAAGAAGAAGCCTGTTGTTGAAAAAACAGATACAGAAATCGAAGAAGTTGTAACCGCTGAACTACCAGATGAGGAAGATCAAATAGAGAGTTTAAACGAAAAAAGTATTCAAAAAATCTTAGCTGAGTCAGCCAAGCGTGTGACTCACACTTGTATGGATATTCGAAGGGGTGAAAACGTCTTGATTGTATGTGACCCAACTACTGGAGAAATCGGTCAAGCGTTACACAAGTCAGCTACTGATAGGTCGGATAGGGTGTTACTAGTCGTCATGCCAAAAGGAAGGCATCACGGCGATGAACCCCCTTCCCCTGTTGCTAACCTAATGAAACAACAACAAATTGTCATTGCTCCTACCAAGTATTCACTAACACATACTAGGGCTATAAGGAGTGCAATAAAAGAAGGTGCTAGAGTTGCTACAATGCCTGGCATGACTCAGGATATGTTCGTATCAGGAGGTATGACAGCCGATTTTAATGAAATAAAAAAGATACTTTCAGACTTATCAAATACTCTCAGAAGGAAGAGATTGGTTCACGTCAAAGATAAAAACGGAACAGATATTGAATTTGAAATCTCATGGCGGGATTGGAACTTGGACGACAACGGGATTTGTAACAGACCGAGGATGATTACAAATCTACCTGCTGGTAAAGCATTCGTCCTACCCAAAGAAGGAACAATGAACGGGACAATTGTCTTCGATGGAACTTGGGAATCAACTATACTCGACGAACCACTTGAGATGACGGTGGAAAATGGAATTGTAATTGACATAAAAGGAGACTCCACTGCTGCTCAAATAAGACAACAATTTGGTGAAGCTGCCTCGAGACTGCGCTCTAGAGAAAGAGAATTAGTATGGACTGTTGCTGAATTTGGTTTCGGAATCAACCCAAATGCAAGGATGACAGGGCACGTTTTAGAAGATGAGAAACAATTGGGCACCTGTTACTTCTCTATTGGAGATAATACAAGTCTTGGAGGAAATGCGACTGTTGGAATACATATTCCGGGAGTAATATCAAAACCTTCTGTTTGGCTAGACGATACCCAAATAATTGAGAATGGGACATTTATTGATTGATAGCTAACGCATTTGATACCCGCATACTGGGCAAAATCTCCAGTTTGGGTCAACACCGATTCTACAACTTCGACAGAATAGTCCTGATCTAATTGTTGGCTGTATCGGCTGTGCCGGCTGATTCCAATTTTGTTGCTGCTGCTGTAACCATGCTTGCTGCTGT
>CETL01011230.1_pt1 | contig 14342 bp, 14 predicted proteins | sample 356371 | NCBI WGS metagenome assembly CETL01 (sample SAMEA2622518, study PRJEB7988) | marine metagenome | biome: marine biome (ENVO:00000447); feature: surface water layer (ENVO:00002042); material: "saline water (ENVO:00002010), including plankton (ENVO:xxxxxxxx)" | depth 5 m | reverse complement strand
TCTTTCCCTTGAGCATAGGCGGCGTATAGTTGGTCGGAGACAGACTTGTGATCCTCCCTGGTCTTACCATCTCCTATTCCAGCATTCATCAGTCTGCTCAAGGACGGCAGTACATTTATTGGAGGGTATATCCCCTTTTGGTGGAGCTCTCTCGAGATAACAATCTGTCCCTCTGTGATATATCCTGATAGATCGGGAATTGGGTGAGTAATATCGTCACCAGGCATAGTCAAAATCGGGAATTGAGTTATCGAGCCTTTCTTGCCTTTAACCAGTCCAGCTCTTTCGTATAGCATAGCCAGATCAGTATACATGTAACCAGGGTAACCTCTCCTTCCAGGAACCTCTTCCCTGGCTGCTCCTATCTGCCTCAGAGATTCACAGTAATTTGTCATGTCGGTGTATATCACCAGAACGTGATAATCGTGCTCAAATGCAAGATACTCAGCTGCAGTCAGAGCCAGTCTGGGAGTAATCAATCTCTCCACAGCGGGGTCATCGGCTAGATTAACGAAGAGAGCGGAGTTCTCCAGGGCCCCTGTTCTCTCCAAATCATGAACAAAGAAGTTGTATTCCTCCGCAGTAATTCCCATAGCACAGAAAACAACCACGAAATCGTCATCGCTTCCAACCAGCTTGGCCTGACGGGCAATCTGCAAGGCAATGTCATTGTGAGGGAGACCGCTGGCACTGAAGATAGGTAGCTTCTGTCCCCTGACAAGGGAGGTGCATGCATCTATTGCAGAAATACCTGTCTGGATAAATGACTCAGGACTCTGGCGCGAATATGGATTAATGGCTGCACCGATGATATCTGCCATATCGTCGGCGACGATATCCGGTCCACCGTCCCTGGGCCTTCCAGCCCCGTCTAAGATTCTACCAATCAGACCCTTGCTAACAGGGAGCTTGAAAACATCTCCGAGGAACTTGACGCCGGTCTGCCTGTCGACAGAAGCGGTGCCCTCGAAAACTTGCACAATTACCTGGTCGTCCGAAGTGTCTAACACCTGGCCGTTCTTTATTGAGCCATCGCTCAGCATTAGCTGGACAATCTCACCGTATGAAACTGGCTCAGTCTTGTTTAGGAAAACCAAAGGTCCCTTGACGTCTGTAATGGTTCTGTATTCTTTTCCAATCATATTATCACCTCTCAATTAGCCTCCATACTAGCATCAATCTGCTTACTCATTTCGCTCATGAGATCGCTTATTCTTTCTGCATAACCTTTCTCGAATCTGCCCCTCATTAGGTCAGTCCTCGCGGGTATGTTAACCACATCTTCCAATTGTCCTCCGCCGGCAATTGCCTTCTTGGCTTCTTCCTGGAAAGTTAGAATGGCTTTTGCCATGTGGTACTGGAGGTCGAGGTCACTGAATGTGTCTACGTCATGGAATGCATTCTGCTGAAGGAAGAACTCCCTGATCATCCTAGCAACCTCGAGAGTTAGTTGCTGATCTATTGGAAGAGCATCAGAACCTACCAGTTGGACGATTTCTTGAAGCTCTGACTCAATTTGCAGCAAGGTACTGATTTCCGTTCTTACCTCAGGAAAGTCGGAAGCAATATTGTCTCTATACCACTGGTCTAAGGCTTGTGGGTACAAGCTGTATGAATTTAGCCAATTAATCGCGGGGAAATGCCTCTGCCTTGCTAAACCTGCATCCAGGCCCCAGAAAACTTTCACTATCCTCAATGTACCTTGGCTAACTGGCTCGGAAATGTCTCCACCAGGCGGGGAAACGGCCCCGATGACCGAAACAGATCCATCTGAACCTGCCAGAGTCTGAACTCTTCCTGCTCTTTCGTAGAATTCAGCTAACCTGCTCGATAGGTATGCGGGGTATCCTTCTTCTCCCGGCATTTCTTCGAGTCTTGAAGATATTTCCCTCATCGCCTCAGCCCATCTACTTGTAGAGTCAGCCATTAGTGCTACATTGTAGCCCATGTCTCTGAAATATTCGGCGATTGTAATTCCTGTGTATACAGAAGCCTCTCTTGCCGCCACAGGCATGTTAGAGGTGTTTGCTATCATTACGGTTCTGTTCATCAGGGGTTTGTTCGTGTTCGGATCAATAAGATGTGGGAATTCATCCAGGACCTCCGTCATCTCATTTCCTCTCTCGCCACAACCGATGTACACGACAATTTGAGCATCAGACCACTTAGCCAGCTGTTGCTGGGTAACGGTCTTTCCAGATCCAAATGGCCCAGGGATTCCTGCGGTCCCTCCCTTGGCCAGCGGGAACAAGAAATCTAGAATTCTTTGACCTGTAATTAAAGGGACATCTGGGGCGTATTTCTGAACAAATGGTCTTGGGTGCCTTACCGGCCACTCTTGCATCATGGCTATCTCTGAGCCGTCTTCCAGAACGCACACGGTTTCTTTGATATTGAAAGTGCCTGATTTGATACTTTTCACCTTTCCACTGACATTAGGAGGGACCATGACGCGGTGCTCTATGGTCTCGGTTTCCTGAACAGTCCCGATAACATGCCCAGAGCTTATCTCATCTCCTTTGTCGACAGTTGCTTTGAATTCCCATTCTTTTTCAAAATCCAAACCGTCGGCATCCACACCCCTAGTAATGAACACGCCCATGGTTTCTTCCAGCTTGGGAAGGGGACGCTGGATTCCATCATAGATTTGAGTTAGTAGACCCGGCCCAAGTTGCACAGAGAGAGTCTGTCCAGTTCTGATAACAGGCTCTCCGGGGCTTATGCCGGACGTCTCCTCATAAACTTGGATTACGGATTGGTCACCATGCAACTCAATCACTTCTCCCATCAGCCCCTCGTCGCCGACTCTCACGACCTCATACATTCTTGGCGATATTCCTACTGCTGTCACAACTGGTCCGGAAATCCGGTAGATTAGTCCATTTTCATTACTCATTTATTTTCACTTCCTGTTTGATTGCTTACTTCCAAAGGTCCACACCTAGAGCAGACTTGATGGACTCTCGAAGAGTATTGTCTTCTTCGGTCCCTATCCCCAAAACTGTTGGAGTAACACTTTCTGTAAGCTGTATGCGGAGCCTATCGGAAAGTTTGTTGAGATCTATGTTATCCACTACTACAACCCCGATCTCCTTCTGGTTGAGCAGTGATCTGAGCAACTCAGAGAGTTCCTCATCGCTGTTTGGGTTATGGATATTTTTCACACCTGCTAATTGGAATCCCAAAGTAAATTCCAAGGGGCCTACTACTGCTATTTCCATAATATATCACCTCAAAAATCCATGTGAGCTTCAATCACATCATCCGGAAGGCCTACTGACTTGCCCCTTACTAGTAGCCTTAAATTGCGAACTTCAAGTGCTTTGCACTCTATGTAGTGGATTACCGGGAAAGGAGAAATCGGGCTGAGATAGGAGAATTTTTTCAGCAGAGAATGTCTTTTGTGGGACAACAGTTCGGCATACGGATCAAGAGAACCATGTTCCTTAGATTTCTCCATCGCGATGTCTAGTCCAGAGCTATCAAAGGATGAGCTCCTGGAGATGGCTTCTATCAAATCCGAATCATTGTTCGCAGAACATATTTGTTTGATTATGGCTGATTCTATCCTCCCTCCTGGTATAACTATCGAGTTTCGCTTCTCTTGTGAGGTGCCCAACCTCAGGGCTCTGAGCTGATTAATCAGATTTCTGTGATCAATTTCCACTCTAAGGTAGCGCAGTAACCGTTTTTCCCCACCAGATTTAACTGCCTCGATTGCGTTTCGGAAATATTGCATATCCAAGGCATTCTCCATTTCTTCCAAACTCGGTTCCCCCTCGAGTTTGGAGAGTGTTTTGCCCCAAGGAGTTCCGGACATTGCTTCCACTGCTTCGGGAAGGCCCTCGGTTGACCTAACTATGGCAAGCCAGGGGGAATTCCTGGTATTTTCGGGAGGAAGGATTTGGTCTTCGATAATTTCGTCCGAGGCTCCACCGTTAATTGCTCTGAGAACTGTCTTTGCCTTTTCGTAGTCAAATCTATCAACGTATATGGCAACGAGATCTCTGAGACTCCCATGACAGAAGTTCAACACCTCGTGTATGTCGTTATCCAAGTTATGAAACAGTGCAGATTCGACAGCATCTGCGCCAGTCATCCTTGTAGCATAGAGATCCATTTCGGATCTGTATCCCAACTCACCTACACTAGCGGCTATGGATTCCGGACCTTGTTGTAGTAATTGCCTCATTCTGGTGGAGTCGATAAGGCTAGCTTTTCGGGCCTTGGCCCTGGCTGAGGCGTTGTAAACATTGGAACGCCCGTAATTCAAACTAGCCATTGACTCACCTCTCATTCTCCAAACAGAACCTTGTTGACAGAGGACATACTGGATTTCCAGGCATCCTCAAGAAGACTGTCAAATCTGTAGTCCAGAACAACTGAGCCGTCCTTCGACTCTAGAATGAAGCCGCCAAGACCGGAAATGTCCTCGCCCATTTCAAAGTTTGATGTCGACAAGTATTCCCTGTCTAACTTTACGGGCCTCAATATCATATCTCTGGTTTGAGATTCGACCCCATCGATAAGTCCCTGCAAAATATCTTCCCTTCCATCTAAATCGGGAGAGGAGACCTCGTCCTTCACAGAATCCCAAGTGATGTCTAGCTCCTCCTTTCGAGCGACGAGAGCCCTTTTCTGATTTGCCTGTTTAGCTGCTGCAACGACCTCTGTGGAAATCTGTTCACTGTCTTTGGTTGCTTTTTCCTCAACCTTTGCCGATGTCTCGGCGGCGCGCCTGAGGGCCTCGTCATGAATGCTCTTAGCTTCAGCTTTGGCGCTCTCCAAAATGGACTTAGCCCTGGCTTCCGCTTGGGTGATTATTTCTTTAGATAGGGCATCTAGTGACATTTCAACACCTCAATTTACCACTTATATTCCTTTATTCCTTTCAGAGCAAGAACAATGCAAGGAAACCGAAGAGTACGATTGTCTCGGGCAGAGCTGTGAAGATCAGTCCACTGACAAACTTGCTGGAGTCTTCTGATATCATTCCCACTGCAGCTGCCCCTATCGGTCCTTGGCTCATCCCTGTTCCTATTCCACAACCTGCTAGCGCGATTCCTGCAGCTAGCTTAGCCATTGTCTCAGTGGTGTGCTCATTGTCAGCCGCGCCTTCCTGTGCTGAAGCGACGCTGGCCACCAGAGTAACCATGAATACAGTCATTAGTAGGCGATAAGCCGTTTTCATTCCCTTCCTTTCCATGTTGTTTCTATTCATTTTTTTTCCTCCTTATTTTCAAGCTTATGCTTGGAATCTAAATTAAATCAGTCCGCCTCCACATACTTTGGCTTTGGGCCGAAGGGCCTGAACTCTTCACCACTCGAATCGTAATACTGTCTCATCCACTCTACGAAATGGAGCCTCGCGGCGTGAATGTTGGGGCTGAAAAGACCTAGTATGATCGCGAAGGACTGTACGGACATCCAACCAACAAAGAGAAGCGGGATCGAGATGTAATCAGCGGTCGAAGCCTCGGATAGGGTTCCAATAATTTCCGCCATAGGCTCAAAGAGCATATGATTCCCGGTTTCAGCTATTTTGACACCCACGACCCCCACTGCGAATAGTCTCACGTAAGAAATCACCGTAGGCATCATTCCTACTGCTTCAATTGGTGCTAGTCCGATATTAATAGGGAATGGGACCCCATGATATTTGTACAGAGTCCACATTAGGAGGATGACTGAAACTAGGACGATCGAGGCACCGGGAACGACCATTGAGCTTGCACTAGATTCGGAGAGGTAGCCCATCTGATCGGGGCTTCCTAAGAATCCGTACGCAAGCATCCATCCGCCAATGAGGAGGGTCATCCACGTCCCCTTCTCAAAAAAGGCGCAAACAAATCCGACACCTCCATGGCCATTTCCATACATTAAAATGTCTCTGAACCCTATTGCTAATCCAGCTAAGACATGGAAAAATCCAACATATATTGTCAATACTATTAGATCTTCTAGATGTGTCCCTACTCTATGGAAAGGGAATGACAGAGTGATCCCATAGCCTAATTCTGCCACTGGTCCGTAGCCATGATCGAGATTAAAAGGGTACAGATTTGCAAGGAATGCGACTGGAGAAGTGTTATCACCGTAGATGTAGATTCCATCCACCTTGCTCTTCTCGTACAAGAAAATCTCCCATCCAGCAAACTCTGCATAGATGTATCCAAAAATGAGTGTCCCTAGTCCGATGTAAGTGAGGAATCTTCCCCCGAGACTCATGAGTTCGTTTGTTCCAGACCTTCTGATTATCGTCCAGCCAAGTCCCATGGTGACCAGTCCGTAAGCCATGTCTCCGAGCATCATTCCAAAAAAGAGAGGGTAGGTAACCAGCATGAAAATTGTCGGGTCTACCCTCCCGTAAGCTGGTCTTCCTACTGCATCCGTGAGTAATTCCATAGGCTTGCTCGTCGATCTTTCTTGGTAAGAAATTGGAGGCATTTCTTGATTGTGATCTCCATGGTGGCCGTGGCCTCCACCGCCAGGTACCATCTCAAACTGCTTGACCTCTGAATAGAGGCAGGATTTAGAGAGGGCCCCGAGGACCTCATCGGACCTTTTCATTTCTATCCACCCATCTATGATGAAAGCGTGCTCGGAAACAGCGACACGAGTAGGAGCTGTATGCACATCATGATCTCTCTCGAGTATTTCCAAACCACAAGCCAGATTTTTCCCGTTGGAATCGACCCATCTTTCAATTGATTTCTCGAGAGTTGATCTTTCGTTTTGAAGGGACTTCCTTACGGCCCTGATTTCTTCCAGCCTAACAGATGGGGCGCCCTCTTTTTGTGGGAGATTTATTGGTTGGAATCCGGCTTTCTCAAGTTTTTCGTTTATTTGTCGTGCATTTTCTGCCTTCGTGAACACTGCTACAACATTGACCTTCCCGCTTTTTGACTGGAAGATCATGCTTGTATTTCCAATAGCCTCATCTCGTAGGGGTTCTGTAACAATTCCCACGAAAGATTCGATTGAATCATAGCCTGTTAGGAGCTCAAGGTCTATGTCTAAAGATGCCAGTAATTCCAGGCTTGACTCTTCCTCTTCCAAGGATGAAATTTCACTATCGAGATCATCCACCCTCGACTGCATATCAAGAAGGTCATCGATTTTGCTTGGGAAGTCCTCGGAGAGTAGTTTCCTAATTTCTGATGGGTGAATAGCGCTATCTGGGCCCTCAATCTCCACTACTGACGCGGCAGACCTTGCCTTAACGAGTAGCTTGCCAACGTTCTCGGATTCTGAATCGGGGGAGCCGAGACTGAATCCTTCCTCTGTTCCGTCGTAATCTAGAATGTGAAGAGCCTTTAGTTGAGACAATGCAGATATTGCCTCTCTTAACTTATCCTTGGAACCTGCTGCAATTAGCCTCCCCATTTGTTGGGTGTTAACTTGCGACATATGAGGAACCCACCTGAATCTAGTTTGACCTAAAAGCGTCTAGGATAATCTTGACTGCCTTCTTCCTGTTATTTCGGCTTTGATCGTGAATAGAATTGATCGATGATTCCCCACCTTTTGTGACTTTCTTTGCCTCTTTTTCTGCTACTCCTCGGGCCTCTGATATTATGCCCTGGCTGGCTGATTCTGAATTTGCTTTTCCTGATTGAATGATTTCTGTTGCTGACAGCCTGGCCTTTGTGATAATATCTGTAGCCTCCAGTTCGGATTTTGCTATGATTTTTCTAGCATTTTCCTCTGCATCCCTTATGGCCTTTAACACCTCTGCTTTCGTCATTAATGGCACCTTCATCGGCCCCGAATGTTAACGAGTTTATCATGCTAACCTCACGTCTTTCAGGTCATAATGTCGGATTTTACACCTGACCTTCTTCTGGAACTATCCAAATATGGGGGATTAGGCCCGGTGTTCGTGGATGCGGAGACAATAGGCAGGGAGGACTGGGAGGAGCTACAGAGGAATCTGGAGGCAACCATCCCTGTATATGACAAGGTGAACAGAGTCGCAACCTTCGGTCAAGTTTCCAGATGGAGGAGAATGGTCAGGAATAGGCTCCCTAAAGAAGGACGGATTTTAGAGATAGGATGTGGTCCAGGGAGCTTTGCAGAGGACGTATTGGGATACGATTTAGTATGCCTTGATCCAATACCAGAGATGCTCAGGGTCGCTGAAGAAAGAGTGAATCTAGCACGGTCTGAGAGGGGTGATACTCCCGCTACGTTTGTCCACGGGAAAGCAGAGGAGTTACCATTTGAGGACTCTTCATTTGATGCAGTATGTACCTTATTTTCGTTTAGAGACTGGTATGATAAAAGAGCAGGAATTTCTGAGGCACTCAGGGTCCTCAAGCCAGGAGGTGTGTTCATCATAGTCGATCCTGCCAAGATAAATCGGTTGCATGGTTTCCTCGGGTGGCTATGGATGAGGACTTATGTGAGCCTCTATGCTAGAATGCTGTATAGGTCTGAGGCCCACCCTTGGAAGTGGCTCACGAAAACCTATGTTAGTTTCGGAACTACCAAGGATTATGTCAAGATGATTGGGGAGCAGGGATTCAGTAAAGTCGAGGCTAAGTTGGTCTTCCCAGGGATGGCCACTATTTGGCAAGGAATAAAATAAGCAATAAGGTTCGGTGGTTCGATGATATATTACTTCCCTGGAATGGTAGTCGGTATGATTCTACTTCAAACCGCTATAGTCGCACCTGTTATGTTCAAGACCCTAGAAATTGATGACTTTGGCCGTTCGATTAGGAAACTATGGCCAAAGTTCTTTGCATCTTTGGCGATTGTCGGATTGCTAGGAACAATGGTTCTCTGGATTGAGGGCGTTTCTGATATCAATATGTACTCTATCACTATTCTCACCATTTTGCTATCCTCTGTCTGTTATCTTATCATACCGGCTACAAATAAAGCGACAGATGAGGGAAATCAAAAGCGGTTTGATTTTCTACATAGAATGAGTGTGTCGTTCACTGTTGTAATGCTAATTTCCAATCTTATTTTTTTCTTCTTGTGAACAGAGGCTTCAACAAATGACTAAACGATTAGATTTGTAAAAAATGGAGGAGAGCTGATGTGTGGATTTTGCAAAGATTGTATGAAAGAAACCGAGACTAAATTATACCACAGTGAATTAATTCTAAACACAAAGAATATATCGAAATCGGAGGGCTTAGGGGCTAAAGTAGAACTATGTCTAGGATGTTACGAAAAAATGGTTATTTCAGAACAGATAGAATATTGGAAAGTCCACATTCTTGAGGAGAAGAATCGATCTGTGAGGTAACCGCTCAAAATATGAAGAACGGCTTCCTGCAGGTGATGAATCTCCATACAAATGGCTTGGTTAATGGGTTGAATGCTAGATTAAGCACCCAGTCTGGTAATCTCATTATCCAGCTCCCAATGTTGAATGATAATTTCGAGTTCCTCATCACGGAGCCCATCTGGCGTTTCCACTCCCTCTCATAGTCATGCAGAGAAGTGCCTTCGTCTAGATGCGATACGATAGTCTGTCCTGCTATTCTGCCCCCTACCATCGCAATTGTTATTCCAGCCCCATTTGAAGGAAGGACCATCCCAGCAGAGTCCCCAACAAGAAGGTGATTTCCTTTGACAAATTGTTTAATTGAACCGGACATCGGAAGCGAGCCAGCCCCTCTGAATGTGATATCTCCTTCGTAATTCGATATGAACTCGTCGGCTAGGGAATTGAGGTTTTTATCCTTTGAGAACTTGTTCTGGATTCCAAGTCCTATATTTGCACCTTTTTCCTTGGGAAAAACCCAAGCGTAACCTCCAGGTGCCATAGAGCCGAAGTGTAATTCGACCGCATCGCCAAATTCACCATCCATTAGTACGAACTTTATTGGTATCTTCAGAGAAGATTCAGACCATCTAGCCCTTCTGAGAGGATCGTTGTGACCTCCTGCGCCCACGATAATTTTTCCATGGAAGATTCGTCCATCCCTGAGCCTTACTTTTTCCCCTTCTATAGATTCTACCCTAGCTCCGGTGAGATATTTTGCGCCCTTGGAAGATGCAAGATCGACCAGCCATTCATCGTGGAGGACCCTATTTAGAATCAAACCTTCGAATGGATACCTCAATGGTCTTCCTGAAGGGGGTACTATGTGCATTTCAGAGGTTCTTCTGGATATTGCCTCTTTTGGGGTCTGCAAGAGATCATCAATATCTGGGACACCGGGGCATAATCTCCTCATCTCATCATTAGTCGGCACTAGCTCCCCACACTGGAGTGGAGACCCTATAGAATCTCTGCGATCCAGAACTAGAACTCTCTTCCCTCCCTCGGCAATGTAGCGAGCTGTTGTTGAGCCGGCTGGCCCTCCTCCGATTACTATGGCATCCCAGATTTTAGATTCTTCACTCATAGTTGCCTCGGATTAAACTCTCCTGTTTTTGGATATTAAGGCCACCTCTAGCATTAGATCCTTAGCATCTGATGGAGGAAGTCTTGAAAGAATATCCAAGGCGCGATCGACGTGATTCTGAATCAGTTGCTTGGTGTATGAAAAGGACCCAGAGAGTTCTAGAAGCGAGGTTAGTTCATTCCATCTATCATCACTGAAGTTGTTAAGGACGTCTGCAAGGTGCTCTCTCTCGGAGCCGTGTAATATTGTCAGAGCATGAATTAGGGGAAGAGTCATCTTACCCTCATGAACATCTGTACCTCTCGGTTTGCCCATTTCAGGGTCCCCGGTCAAATCTAGTAAATCGTCTACAAGTTGGAATGCCCTACCAAATTCAGTTCCAAATTCGTACATCATCTCCGAAACCTCCTCCGAGGCCCCGGCAACCAATGCGGCCGCCGCGGTTCCTGTGGCGAATGGGCCTACTGTCTTGCCGTCAATTATCGAGTAATAATCTTCAGGAGTAGTTGTGAGATCGCCTATGTGATTGAATTGTTGGAGCTCTCCTCTGGCAATGTTTGTGCATGAGCTGGCAATCATGTCCACTATATCCAGATCATAGCGACCCCCTTTCGAGAATCCCAATGCAAAGAGATAGTCACCGGCAATTATTGCATGAGCTAGACCGTGTGAAGAGTGAATTGTGGGCCTACCTCTTCTGAATCTTGCCTGATCATATATGTCATCGTGAATGAGCGTAGCGGTATGAATCAGCTCTGATGAGAGTGCCAGGTCCATCACTTCATGAATATCTCGTCCGCCAGTAGCCTCGTATGTCAGAATAGCCAAAAGAGGCCTGAGTCTCTTTCCTCCAGCGAGTAGAACATCCCTGGCCAAATCCATTGCTGGAGCCCCCTTGGAAGAGATAGCCTCTTGGACTAGGCCCTCCAACTCTTCCTCAAACACGTTCAAACGCTTTTGGATACCGCGCTTCAGTGACAGCTTCGATACCATGGCTTTCAACATACAGGGATAGGGTCGCATATATCAACAAGTGTGCATGCGCTTAGCCGGGCACAGTACGTGCTCCCTCCCTTGAGGTGGATGCGATGGATGAACGGCTTACTGTAGCGACACTAGACTCTCCGAGTTGCCCAGTAAGGGAAAGGATAGGCTCACTCATAGGTTCTGGGAACTCGTCTGGACTTGACATCACGAGTATTTCTACAGATAGTCTGACCGATGGACTCGGGCTTCTCGAATCTGGAGATGCCGATATTCTAGCTCTACCAGGAGGGGTGGTTCATGGCAATATGATGGAGATACTTCAGTCAGGGTGCAATGTAGTCGGGGCAAGAACTCCCGTTAGACCATATCCGGTCCTGGTTTCAGACAATAAAATTCAATACCAACCAAAATCTGCAATATTACTCTGCGATAATAAGCTGAATAGAAGGCAAGTGAGGAGGTCAAGAGGCGGGCTTAGAGTACTTCACCCAGATGCATTTGCTTCAATATTAGGTGTTGAAGAGGGGCCATCTGATCCATTCATGAGAGCGAAGTGGATGGAGAATCTGAGGGGTGCAGGAGAGATAGATGGATTTGTAATTCCAAGGGGGATTTACGATGGTGCAAATCTGGTAAGTCGGAGGCACTCCCTACTTCCAGACGGGTTGAACGAGGGAGATCCAGACTTTCTCCCTCCTGCATACTCGGATCTCATCGTACTGGTGGCCAGAAATCGATTTCCAAAAAGTATCTCCAAGGAGATTTCTGAAAGGGAAGGTGAGACCTGTTGGTGGGTTCAGAATTCTATGCTAGGTTCATTGGACCCAGAAATGCTTGAGAAAATAGGAGTTCTGGTCAGGCACCGCCAGGTTAGGTCTCTGATCAAGCAGGCGGAGGCCACCCGTGACCTGACTCTTGAGCAGGTATGCTTGGATCCCGATGGCGAAGTCATAGAGGACGAGGTTCATGTCGAGATAAGATTGGAGTTTGTGTCCAAGGATGGGGCTAGGACAGTCGGCCTGCACAGAGTCATCAGGCATTCCGATTACGAAAGAGCCACGATAGCTTCCCTGAGGGACTGGGAGACTATGATCAAGGAAGTTTCCAGAGATGTACCCAAAGACTTCCATACCGATCCAGAGAGTCCTCCATTCATTTCTCTGGATGAATAGTGGCGTTAAATTATGCCTCCCAAAATAGGTATTTCTTTTGGCTAGGGCACGCAACGGATATGACCATTGGCAGTACCCGGCAGGGCGGTGGAAGATTGAATTACGATGTCTCATCGTTGGATTCCCTCTATCGAGGGAGGCTTGTTGAGCTACGTGAGTTGGCCGAGTCGCGCAATATACCCAAGGGGGGTTCTGTGGAGGTACTCAGAGCCAGATTGATTCAGAATCTGGTATTAGCGGATCTGGATCTCTCTTGGGATGGCATTCAGACGATGAGTCACAATGAATTGGGAGGAATTCTCAAGGTATTCGGAATCAAGTCTTCCGGATCTCAAAGAGAGAGAAGGCAGCGACTCTGGCTACATCTAAACTTCGACTCCAGGAGGATGACTATCGAAAGGCTCGCTGAGATGGATAGAGATGATTTACATGAGCTGTGTGTGAGGCTGGAGACCCCTCTCACCGGAAATAGGACTGTTCTGATGGGAAGAGTGGCTGGGGTATTGACCAATCAGCTGAATGGCTGGGGAAGGATTAAGAAAAGTCTGAAGAGGAATGGGGTCAGTTTCTCTCTGGGTTCTGTTGAAAAAGAGGCATTGGCAAACAATGAGGAGGAGTTTGTGCCTGTGGATGCGGATTTTCATTCTGATTCGCCTATTGCAGTCATTGAGGATGCGTATGACTCGCTTATTCTCGGTTTAGATACCTTGGAGCCAGTAATACAAGAAGACCTCAGGACCGTTTCTAAATTCGTGGAGGACCTTGACAGAATCATAGGCACAATCCTCAGAGGTAGCGGAGGAGCATGGGGAGAGTCTCAGAAGGAGCTTCTTCTGAGGCTATCTAAGCGAAGAGGGTGGCCTGTTAACGAAGAGATAGTAAGGTCTAGAATAACAAGAGTAGCAACCGATATCGCGGAAATAAAGGGAGCCAAGATAGGAGAGTTCGGTAAAGTGAGTGGAAATTCACTCCTGAGGGAACAAGTTTCCTCTGAGGTCTCGAGGAATAGGATTAGCGAGAAACTAGCGGTCGTAGACTCTATTCTTCTGGATAGCAAGAACTAGAGGACTTGGAAGAATCCGAACCTAGGCTCTATTATCGTGCCATCTACATCCCTCATGCCCTCAAGTGCATCCTCTGCTTCTTCTCTTGAGAATCCAGATTGAACGCATGATAGTATAATTGCGTCATACTCTGCTCCCTCTCCTCCGTCTGCTGACTTTATTGCACTGATTATCGTAGAAGAAATATCGCCCACTGGCTCCATTGCAGCTTGGACGGTAGGCTTTTCTCGGGCGTCGGGAGTTTCATTGGCCATGGGCGCGCTGACAGGAGAAGCTTCAGCCATACTGGATCTTCCAGAGGCTATCGATAGTGCCTGCAAGACTCCTACCTTGTAGTTCTCAGAGTCAAACTCGGGATAATGAGACCTGGCCTGGGCCATACCATAAAGCAGATCCGAGGGAATTCCGGCTCCTTCCAAAGAATCGAGAGAGGGCTCTACGCCGGATGAGGCATCATAGGCCTTTATCCTCCTGAGAGTAGCTTCCGCTGCTTCGACTAGCCACCGGGAGTACCTCTCTCTGTCTATTATGGCGATCTGCTCAACCCTTAGGGATGTGAATACTCCTCCGTCCTCGGTCTCAAACCACCTTGACTTGCCGACTAGTGCCATCAGAAATCTATCTCCAGACTCAAACCTAGCTAGAAGCTCTTCAGCCTCGGCATGCATCTCATCCTGGAATGGAGCGATATTGAATACATGGTTGCCAGTTGGGTCTCTGATATGACCGGAGTAACTTGGTCCACTGTC
>CETL01031259.1_pt1 | contig 14356 bp, 8 predicted proteins | sample 356371 | NCBI WGS metagenome assembly CETL01 (sample SAMEA2622518, study PRJEB7988) | marine metagenome | biome: marine biome (ENVO:00000447); feature: surface water layer (ENVO:00002042); material: "saline water (ENVO:00002010), including plankton (ENVO:xxxxxxxx)" | depth 5 m | reverse complement strand
GAGCAGTAGGCGTGGGTATAATACCACAGCTTATTACATCTCTTCCAAGTTTGGTTAAAATATCACAAGCTGATTTATAAATTTCTTTTCCATGAGGCCTTGAATCTTGTGCCAATAGAATTTTGCCACTGGATTGTAAGACTGAGAAGGATTCCACATAACTCGATGCAATGGAGTTTGTTAAAGTTTTACCATAAATTCCGCGTATACCTGATATACTCGTAATTAGCTTCATTAATTTAGATGTACAATTTATCCTAAGTAAGTTCTTAGTTTTCTACTTCTGGATCTATGTCTTAATCTTCTAATAGCTTTTTCTTTAATCTGCCTGACTCTTTCTCTAGTCAAACCAAATTCTTCACCAATTTCGTTGAGGGTAAGAGCATATTCTCTATCAATACCAAAGTACATTTTAATAACATCTTTTTCACGTTCTTTCAATGTATCCAGTGAATCTCTAACTTCTCTTTCAAGAGAACTCATATGTAGCTCTTTATCAGGATCATCAACATTTGAATCAGATATGACATCAAGTAATGAGTTCTTTTCATCATCGCTAAATGGCGTATCTAATGAGTGATGTCTTCTTGCAATTCTTTGGGCATCATTAATTTCAGTAATTCTCATATCAAGTTGGTGTGCAATTTCATCTGCTCTGGGTGCTCTTTCAAATTCTTGTTCAAGCCTTTCTGAAGCTTTATTGATTTTACTAATTGTTCCAACTCTATTTAATGGTAGTCTTACAATTCTTGAATGCTCTGCTAATGCTTGAAGAACTGATTGTCTAATCCACCAAACTGCATATGATATGAATTTAAATCCTCTACTTTCATCAAATCTTTCTGCCGCTTTTATTAAACCAAGATTTCCTTCATTTATTAAATCAGTTAGAGGTAGTCCTTGTCCCTGGTAGTCTTTAGCAACACTTACAACGAATCTAAGATTTGCTTCAGTTAACTCTTTTAAAGCTCTTCTATCACCTTGTTTGACTCTAACTGCTAATTCAATTTCTCTTTCAGGATCTAGTGGCTGAAATCTACTTATTTCTTGTAAATACTTACTTAATGATCTGTTTGCATCATTACCAATTTTTTGAATAACCTGCTCTGCTTTTGTTTTCTTTTTTCTTTTTCTTACAGGTTTTTTTTCAGGTTTGTCTGTAGCTTTAGTAACTGCTTTTTTTACAGGTTTCTTTTTATTTGCAGTTACTTTTTTTGTAGATTTTTTTTCAACTTTAGATGTTTTCTTAGTATTATTTTTTTCTACTTTTTTCTGCTCTTTTGTTGCAGACTTTGTAGCTTTTTTTACAACTTCAGTTGATGTTTTTTTTGATTTTTTACTATCTTTTGTAGTTTTTTTTGCCATTTTTTTAGGTCGTAATTTAGGCTCTTATTTTAAGAAAGAATTGATTACTTCAAAAGAAATATTTATTAAAAATATCAATATATTCAATTACACTTATATTTTCGGGTCTTCTGTCGCCTAATAAGTCTAATCCTTTTTTGTCTATATGATTTTTTAAATTATTTCTAATTTTTTTTCTTTTATGCTGAAATGAAAGTTTGATAAACCTTTCATATTCTTTAAAATTTAAATTTATTTTCTTCTTTTTTAAGGTTACAATATTAGATTCAACTTTAGGTTTAGGATTAAAAATATTTTTTGAAATGTTCATATTAATTTCAACATCACAAAAAGTTTGAGCCATAACACTCATCCTACTGTAATCTCTTGTGTTGTCTTTAGCTACTAACCTTAGAGCTAATTCTTTTTGTACCATAATAATAGCTTCATAGAACAATTCTTCGTTTATTAATTTGAAAATTATTGGGCTTGAAACATAGTATGGCAGGTTACCAAAAATTCTTTTTTTTGTTTTAAAATCAGGATTCCAATCCATGAAATCTATGTTAGTAATATTTAATTTATCATTATTTTTTTCGTTTAAATATTCTGTTAAAAGTGGATCGATTTCTATTGCTGTAATTTTTTTTACCATATCTAGTAATGGTAAGGTAATTGCTCCTTTACCAGGACCTATTTCAATAATATGCTCATCTTGCTTTGGATTTATGATTTCAATGATTTTATTGATGGTATTTTTATCAATGATAAAATTTTGACCCCAAGATTTTCTGACTGGAATTTTCAATGCTAAAATTTAAATAATTTTTTTGCGTTATCAGTTGTAGTATTTACAACCTCATCAAAAGATATATTTTTTATTTCTGCAATTTTTTTGGCTATTTCAGTTACCATATAAGGTTCATTACGTTTACCTCTAAAGGGTACTGGAGTCAAATAAGGCGAGTCAGTTTCTATCATTATTTTACTAAGTGGAATTTCTTTAACTACTTCTTGAAGTTCTTTTGAAAAAGTAATTATACCGGTAAATGAAATAATTAATCCTAGTTCGAAAAGTTTATTTGCAAAATTCACATCACTTGAGAAGCAATGAATTACACCCTTGCTAATTTTTGAATTTTTAATATTATCATATAAGTCATTATCTGATTCTCTATTGTGGATAACAACAGGTAAATTTAAATCTTTAGCTAGTTCAAGTTGCTCTCTGAAAACTTTAATTTGTTGTTTTTTATCAGTGTGCTTATAATAATAATCCAATCCAATTTCACCAACTGCAACAACTTTTGGTGTTTCTAGTAAACTCCTGATAGTATCCAAATAATTGTTGGTAGCATTTTTTGATTCATGAGGATGGAACCCAACTGTTGCAAAAATTGACTCAAATTTTTCTGATAATTTTATTGATTTTTTTGAGGTTTCAATATCAATACCAACACATATTATTTTGTTAACTTTTTCTTTTTTAGCTCGATTTACTACTTCAGATATATCATTTTTATACTTATCATAAAAAATATGACAGTGAGTATCGATTAATCCGATTTTATTTGTCTTCTTCAATTCTAGGGAATAGATTTTTAAGTTTAGAAATTTGTGTTCCAGTTTTTAAATCACCAAAAGAATAGTTATTACAAGAATTAACTCCCATTGCAGATAAAAGTAAATTTGTTTTAGTTGGCATAATTGGATTTAATAAAACTGTACCAATTTTTAAAACTTGCGCTGAAATATTTAAAGTTGTTGAAGCATCTTCTCTATCTTTTGTATTATCTGATTTAAGTAATTTCCATGGTGCTTTTATTTCGAGGTATTTATTAACTGACCTAAGTAATTGCATAATAAGGTCAATTGCTTTATGGATTTGCATATTGTTAAAATCATTTATTATTTGATTTGGAATTTCTTTCGCATGATTGATAAGTTTCAAATCATGTTCGTTACAAACAAATGTTTTAGGGATTTTACTATCAAAATTTTTGTTGATTAAAGTAAGAACTCTATTTGCAAGATTACCGTAATCATTTGCTAAGTCAGAGTTATATTTTTGAATGAATGAATCTAATGTAAATGAAGCGTCCTGACCAAGTACCATATTGCTCATTAAGTAATATCTTAATGAATCTGATCCAAATTGATAGGCTAAATCAAGTGGTTTTATAACATTTCCAATTGATTTTGACATTTTCATTTCATCCATTAACCACCACCCATGTGCAAAAATTGTTTTTGGAAGTTTAATATTACAAGCCATTAACATAGTTGGCCAGTAAACACAATGTGTTGTTAAAATATCTTTTGCCATCAAATGATAATCAGCAGGCCAACATTCATCAAATAATTTGTCATCACTTTTCCATCCAATTGCGGAAATATAATTAAGTAATGCATCAAACCATACATATGTAACATAGTCTTTGTCAAATGGTAGCTCAATTCCCCATTTTAATCTTTCTTTAGGGCGAGAAATACATAAGTCATTTAATGGTTTTTTTAAAAAACCAAGGATTTCATTTTTTCTTGATTCTGGTTTAATAAAATCTGGGTTATTTTGAATATGATCTATTAATTTAGATTGATATTTGGACATTCTAAAAAAATAATTTTTTTCTTTAAGTCTTTTAATTTCTCTAAAATTACCTTCTTCAGCTTCTTTTTCAGTTATGAATCTTTCTTCTGATACGGAGTAAAGTCCTTCATATTCATTTTGGTAAATCTCATTTTTTTCAAAAAGCATCTTTAGTGTATCCTGAACTCTATCAGTATGTCTTTTTTCAGTTGTCCTAATAAAATCGTCATATTCAATATCTAACTCATTCCAAACTTTTTTAAATCTATTTACATAAATATCTACATGTTCTTTAGGAGAAGTTTTATTTTTAATCGCTGCTTCCTGAACTTTTTGACCATGTTCATCTGTACCTGTTAAGAAATAGACATCATTATTTTGAATTTTTTGAATTCTAGTCATAACATCAGCTAAAATTGTTGTATAAGCATGTCCAATATGAGGCTCATCATTAACATAGTATAGAGGCGTTGTTATATAAAATTTTTTCATTTAATTAATGCTCATTTAAAACATTATAGATTTCTAAATAAAATGTTGTTAGTAATAATGGTAAATGGATATTTTTTTTCAAATTATCATTGGTCTTATTGATTAAGTCTACTGCTATATTAATTCTTTCTATTTCTAAACTAAATATTTTTTGGACCTCTCTCCCAATAAAATTGTAAACAGGTAGAACTTCTTTATTATTAGCCGCATCGACTAATAGTACTAATAATAATTTTAATAAAATTTTAAATTTATTTTTATCTTTAAGTAAAATAGAAAATTTTTGCCATTCTCTAATTTCAAAATTATTTAAAAGCGTAATTAAAGTTATATAGTCTTTTTTTAATTCTTCAAATTCATTTAAGAAATCTATTGCAAAAGAATTATTACCTTTCGAACAATGTGAAATAAAACTAATATTTTCATTGTTAATATTATAATTATCATTTAAGAAATTATTTATATCATTTGATTTAAGTTTTGGAAAAAATATTTTTACACATCTTGATGTTAGAGTTTCGAGCATTTGTGAAATATTAGAGGTAATTAATATAAATAAATTATTTTCATTTGGCTCTTCCAAAATTTTTAAAAGGGAGTTGGCAGATTCTGATCTAGGATAGCATAGCTTATCAGCATTCATTATTATATAAATATTATACTGATTATTAAAATTACTAAGATTTATTTTTTTTTTAATATCTCTTATTGAATTTATAAGAATGGTATTTGCTTTATCGATATTTATGTTAAAGTATGGATTTTCCAATTTTAATTTAATTTTATTAAAAATATCATCAATATCTGATTTACTAACTGCTTTCAAAGCAGGGTCATTTTTACTTATTGTTCTAGATTTTGGTAGAGGTAGAATGAAATTAATATTTTCATGAAGGTTTTTTTTTATTTTATCTTCTGTAATATTTTTATCTGCATTTTTTGATAATATTAAATTTGAAAATTCAATTGCGTGGCCAAATTTGCCGACGCCTTCGTTTCCATAAAAAATAAAAGAGTGGGGTAAATTTTTATTTGTATAGTTTTTAAATAAATTAAATAAATTTTCATTTAATATAAGATTATTATAAATCATTTTTTCTTTAACCAAATTTCTGGATTAAGTTTTGTTTCATCTTTCCATATTTCAAAGTGCATATAATTCTTTCTGGAGACATTAAAGTCATTTGATTCATTAACTTCAGCCAGTTTAACGTTAGAATTAACGTATTCTCCCTGCTGAACAGTAATATTTTTTAAGTTTGCATATACTGTAAAATATCCTTCGCCATGTCTAATCACAATATAGTTACCATAACCGCGTAAAAAACTTACAATAGAAATTTCACCATCGAGAACTGAATAAACTGAATTATTATTTTCTGTTTCAATATTAATTCCAATATTTTCTGTAACAGTATTCAGTCTCGAATTAATATTTTTTCCGAATTTTGTAACTATTTTCCCTTCCGCAGGCCAATTTAGGCGGCCTTTCATTTTTGCAAAATTACCTGATGTTGCTTTATTTTGCTTAGCTCTTTGATTCGCTAATTCTTCTTCTCTTTTCTTTGCTTCATTACCATCAGTTATTAGTTTTTTGATTACACTCTCAATGTTACTTATTTCTTCTTTTTTATCGTTTAAGTTTTTTTGGAGTTTATTACTATCATTATCAATTTTTTTAATTTTATTAACTTTATTTTTTTTATCTTCTTTAAGTTTTTCTTTTATGTTTTGAGCTTCACTTAAAATATTTTTCTGATTTTTTTTATCATTTTTTAGTTTTTCTTTTTCTAATTCAAGTTCTTTTATTTTTGAAATAATTTTGGAACTTAATTTCTTTTCATAATCCATAAGAACTTCTAAATATTTTAATTTAGTTAAATTATAATTCCATTTTTCATTGATTATGAATTTCGAAATTATATTTTTTTTACCATATTTAAAAATATGGACTAATCTTTTTTTCAATTTATTTTTTAATTCGGTAAGTTCTTCATTTTTATCTTTTATAGATTGATTTGAATTATAAATCAAGTCTGATATATTTATATCTTGCTGTTTTAAAATTCTAATTTGTTTTTCTCTGTATTCTATTTTCTGATCTAGCATATCCACGCTTTTTGATAAGTTAAATTTAGAGTTTATCATTGCATCAATATCATTTTCTAATTTTTTTATTGATGTTTCTAAATTAACTAATTTTTTATTATTGTCTATGATTTCTAATTGAATATCATCATATGTTTTTTGGCAAATTATAAAGCTAAAGAATATGAAAAAAAATAAGTTTATAGTTTTGTTTATCAATTTAAGTATTTATTATAAATTTGTTTATTGGTGTCGTTAAATAACATCAAAAATTTAATGGCATCAATCATATCTATTTTATTGAATGCACTAGCTAAATCTTCTGCTATTGAATCTAAAAATTTTAATGTATTTTTGTCTATACCAAGCTTATCATTAATCTCAATTAACAAATTATATAATTGTTTTAGAGTTGAATTAATTTGTTTAGCAAGTGATTCAGGATTTTTTTGATATTCTTCACTGTTTATAAAATCAAAATATTTAAAATAATAATATCTAGCCTCTCTAAGCATATTATTATCTAAAATTTTTTCAACTTCTTTTCGCATTGATCTCCAATTAGAATCATTATCCAATTCAGAACTAATATTAAGTGACTTGTTAATATATTTTGTACCCATACTGTGACCCCATGTATCTAATTCATAGCCTGTAAATAAAAAAGCATAAAAGTTTAGTATGGATTCAATTCCGCTAAATTTATATGGATTGAAAATAAGAGCCTCATTTTTACTGTATTCAAAAGATATTCCTTTGTTAAAATAAAACAAATCTCTTTGATTACTGATGAATAGATGACTTTTAATTATATTTGAAGTTCCTGTTCCATTAGAAATAGTATTAATTGATTCTATTATTAGATTAATTTTTAAATCAATTTTTAAAAAATCGAATTCTTGACAAAAATTATTTAATAGGAAATATTCTTTAATCACATTATCTAAATTATCAATTATATTTTTTTTTTGATGGTAGTCTGAATCATTTTCATTATATTCAATATGAACAGACACAGATTCGAATTGACAAAAAATAAATGAAATAAATAATAATGGTATTAATTTATGAATCTTCATTGTTTTAAATATATGACAGTTTTAATTTTCGAATAAGAAAAAAATTAAAAATTTTATTAGAAAGGAATAGGTATGTTTACCATCAAAAAAATTAAGTTAGTTGTTTTGTTCATATTTATAAATTCATTTATTTTTAGCCAAGAAGCTGAAAGTTTTGCAGTTGAGGTTGGGATAGAATCAATCACATACAAAGAAGATAAATATAATATTAGTATTTATTTAATAAATCCATTTAACCCAATTGCCGGAATTCAGTTTAAAATGAATCCAACTGACATATTCGTTATCGAAGAAATATATGGTGGAAAATCATATGAGGCAGGTTTTCAAATACATAAAAACAAAAAAGGTACAATTCTAGGTTTCTCTATGGAGGGTGAAACAATCGCTCCGGCTGTAATATCAACTGGTCCTGACAAATTTAAAAAAAATATAGTTTTAAATATTACTGCATCTAGTAAGAACATTCCTGAAGATGGCATTTTAAAGATGGATTGTGTTATGGCAAGTAAAAAAGGTAAGAGTTTATCAACTAAGTTTATTCCATTTGATTTATCGAATATTATTTACCTAGACAAATAATTATATTTAATTTTTTTTCTATATCATTTGACTTAAATCTACTTCTTCATTAAGTTATTTATCCCTAAAACAGATAAAATGGAGGAGAAATGAATAGATTTCTTATTACACTTGTTTGCACTTTTTTTATTAATTTTATATTTTCTAATACATTAGAATTTACTAACACTCAAATTAATGCTAATGAGTCCGGTCAAATTCAATTACTTCTTGATAATCCAAATGATCAGATTGCTGGACTTCAATTCCAAATAATTAATTATCCAAATCAAGGTAGTTTTACAGAAGTTTCTGCAACCGATAGATTATCTGGCTTTATGATAGAATCTAATCTACAAGAGGATGGTTCATTGATTGTTTTAGCCTTTAGTTTAGCTGGAGATGTAGTTGACATTGGTAGCGGAGCAATACTGGATTTAACTTTTCAATCTTCTAGCATATATTCTTCTGAAATTACAATTTCTATTCTAGAAACATCATCTTATCTTGGAACAACTTTAGGTGAAGCGTTAACTTATTCAACAATTCCTGGTTTGATTTCTGTAGAGGGTGAACCTCCTCCTCCCATTCAAAGTGTTCAAAATCTATCAGCTATAGGTGGTTTTGGAAACGTGAGTTTGGTTTGGGAAGACCCAAATGATCCATTCATAACAGAAGTAGCAGGATATCATATTTTTAGGGATGGTTTATTGGTTGGAACAGCCATTTCTACCAATTATACTGACCAAGGTTTAAATCAAGCAACTGAATATTGCTACACAGTAACAGCATTTAATGATTCAAGTGAATCTGAGCAATCCAATCAATCTTGTGCAACAACCACTGAAATCTATTTAGAAGAACCTTTAAATCTTACTGCAATAGAAAATGGTTTAGAGGTATTCCTAGACTGGGATGTTCCCCCAAGTAGTATCGGAATTGGTGATGCTTGTATTGATGATTATGGTGCAACAGGTTATATTGATTGTATAGGATTTTGTTTTGCTGATACTTATCTAAATTGGATAGGTGACGGCTTTTGTGATGATGGAACTTATGGTATTGTATTTACTTGTCAGGAATGGGATTGTGATGGTTGTGACTGTGGTCCAGTTGCAGGATGTGAAGAAGATTGTGGTTATCAAAATGGAGGAAGCCAGGGTACAAATTCTAAAGAAATGGCAGAAGGTGTGATTTTTTCAGGCATTAGAGATTTAATTGGTTATGAAATTTATAGAGATAATCAATTAATAGATTTTGTAGAACAAACTGAATATTTAGATACCTCAAATGAGTTATGGTACTTAGTAGAGTCATGTTATAATGTTGTTTCTGTATGGGATGAAGGTTCTTCGGGATTTTCTAATACTGCATGTGCAACACCTCAATTAAATGGTGCATCCTCTTTATCAGCCCAAGGAACAGGAAGTTTTATTACATTAGAATGGAGCCCAACTCCCAATAATGATCAATCTTTGTTTAATATTTATAGAGACGATACTTTAATTGCAGATAGTGAATTACCTTTTTATGAAGACTATGATACGGAAATTGGACAAGAATATTGTTATTATGTAAAAGCTTTTTATGAAGGTATTGGTGAATCGCCCTCAACAAATATATCTTGTACATCTTGGGATGTATATTCTCCATCAAATATTAATGCTTTAGCAGGTGATCAACTTATTGATTTGAGTTGGGAGGAACCTATTGGTGGTGAAGAATATAATTTGCAGTATGATGATGGGGTTTTAGCAAATGCATTTTATTTTTTTGATACTTTTGAGAATGGTCAAGCTCATGGAACAAAATTTGATGTAGGTGTCGACTTTGATGTTATGGCTGCTTCTGTAAAAATACTAAGTGAAGGTGATGCTTTTTGGCCTTGGCCAGATGCAACGCATGGCCCGGTTAGGGTTATGGTATTTGATGATAATGGAGGTATCCCAGGAAATCTTTTATATGAAGAAGAGGCTGTTGCTGATAATGGTTGGGCAACAATTTATCCCAATATAACAGGTCTTAGTGGTTCATTTTATGTAATAGCTAGTCACTCCGCTACCTGGACTGATTTTGAGGGTTTCGGGGTTGATGCTGCTGTTGATTATCCTAATAATATGGTCACATATCAATATGGCATGTGGAATTATGGTGATTATTTGGGCTATGGAGGAGACTATATGATCGCATCACAAGTATTTGCATACGGAGAAATTCAAACGATATCATATTATGATAATACTCCTACAATTTTTGATGGCGAAAGAACTAATATTGCATTATCAACAAACCAGCTTGAATCTAGTTTAATAAGTTCTGTCGAATCAAATCCTGAGTATGACACGCCTAATTCAAGAGATTTACAGTCATTTGATATTTTTAGAGATGGAGTTTTAATTGATAATATTACTTCTAATATGTATACTTACAGAGATAATTCATTAATGAATATGAATGAATATTGTTATACCCTTAGATCAAATTACGACGAGGGTCAATCAGAGATGTCAGATCCAGTTTGTGCTACACCATACCCAGGTCCACCTGCATATGATTTGGTAGCAGATGATTTGAGTGGTACAATAGGTTTAAATTGGTCTGCTGCTCCGATTGAATCAATTTTTGAGAATGAAGGAGATATATTAATTGATTATCAAATTTACAAAGATGGAGTTAATATAGGTAATGTTGATTCTAATATTACATCATTCATTGATGATGGAGAAATAATTGCTGGAGTCCAATATTGCTATGAAGTAAGAGCGAATTACCCATCAGGGGAAACATTCCCTACTAATACAGCATGTGCGCTTTATTATTTAGATCCTCCAGTTGGTATAGTTGCTGAAGGAGATGATATCACTCAGGATATCACAATAACTTGGTCCGAACCTGGTTCATTTGTTTTATATGATGTAAGTTGTGATGGTGGTTCATGGCAATCAGAAATTTCATGGGAACTTCTATATGAGTCTGAAATTGTGTTAACTGGTAATGCCCCTTTTACTTCAGAAGATATTCCTCTTTTCTATGGCAATTATACTTTAAATATGAATGATACTTTTGGAGATGGTTGGAATGGTAATATTTGGAATTTAACTGACCAAAATGGGAATTTAGCTGCTTCATGTACTTTAGACACAGGAACCAACGGTGTGTGTGAGTTCATTTTAGGTGGTTTAATGTCTGAAAATGTGGTAGAACCTGTTGAAGCCACGGATAGAGCTCCAGAAAATAAACATGAACTTGTTGATTACTCTAGTTTAGAAATTGGTTTAAATGATATTAATCATTCAAACCAAATTTTTACTAGAGATATATTAGCTTATAGGGTTTATAAAAACGGTGAATTCCTTGTTGAAACTGACATTAATACTTTTTCTTTCACTGATTTTAATACAATGCATGATGTGGTATATTGCTATACCGTAAGAGCTGTTTATGCAGATGGTGAATCTGTTGATTCGAATGAATCTTGTGATGAGTGGATTTTATTTCCTGCTACAAACTTTGATGTTGTTGGAACAAATGGACAAATTGAATTATTATGGACAGCTGCTAACTCAAACAGTGTGCTAGGATATAATATTAACAGAGATGGTATTTTAATAGATTTTACTGTAAATAATTTTTATAATGACTCATCAACAATCCACAATGTTGAATATTGCTATACTGTTGAAGCAGTTTACGATATTGGCAACTCCGATCCAACTGATTTAGAGTGCGGGATGTGGGAAATTTTATCTCCTGATGAAGTTTTTGCATTAGGGGAAGATGGTTTAGTTCATGTTACCTGGACTGATCCGCCAGCAGGAGGTGCTCCCGGCGTGGGTGATGAATGTATAGGATTCGATTATTATTATAATGAGATTGCAGGGATTGTTGATTGCATAGGCCAATGTGTCCCTGAATTAACTGTTACTAGTTGGCTTGGAGATGGACTATGCGATGATGGAACATGGGGTGTATATTTAAATTGCGATGAATTTAATTGGGATAATGGAGATTGTCCTGAATATTCTAATAGTAGTGATAATGAATATTATACTTATCGAAATGAGAATCAATTAGAAGATTTAATACCTCACATTCAAATACAATCAAGAGAACTCATTGCATTTAATGTTTATAGAGATGGAGATTTTATATCTACAGTTAATGCAGGCGTCTACGAATATTATGATTATGAAGTAAATAATCTTACAGAATACTGTTATACAGTTACGAGTGTTTATGAGGCAGGAGAATCTCTCATTGAAGATGATCCCGTTTGCGCAACCCCAATACCTGGTGTTGCTCCTACAAGTCTATTTGCTTATCCCGAGTCAGGTGCAATTACACTTGAATGGCAAGGAGGTTCTTTAGGTTTAATAGATTATAATATTTATAGAGATGGACAACTTTATGACACCACAACCAATATATCTTATGTTGATAATAATGCTGAACATGATGTTGAATATTGCTATATTGTTTCAGCAAACTACCCATCAGGAGAATCATTGCAATCAAATCAAAGTTGTGCTATGTGGATTCTCGCTGCTCCAATATCTATTACTGCTGAAGGTGGTAACGGTTTTATTGAAGTTGAATGGACAGAGCCTGGTGTTATTACATGTTCAGATGAAGTAATCCCATCTTTACCATTTAACACAATTGGTTCAAATGTTGGGATGGGAGATGATTGGCTTGTTCAAGGTTCTCAGGGTTCAGATTATTCATATTTTTTGAATGTTACGAGCCCAATTGTCATTGATATAACGTTGTGTAGTTCAAATACAAACTATGATACAAAGTTAGAAATTTTCACAGCTGACCCAGACTGTAATGAAACAACCACGGGTAACTATATAGATGATTTTACATGTGAATTTAATGGACTCTATTCATCCCTTTATGGCGTGTCATTACAGCCAGGTCAATACTATATTGTTGTAGATGGATTTGGTGGAAGTGAAGGACAATTTGAAATAAGCGTTACCCAGTCAAATCTTGAATCAATTGAACAAAATGATTTATTAACAAATATTTTATTAGAAGAGGAAAAATTAGGTGTAGACATCAATGCAGATGATTGGAACTATGCTGATGGAAGTAATTTTTCAAATAGAGATTTACTAGGATTTGAACTTTTTAGAGATAATCAATCAATCGCATCTCTAGGTTCCGATATATATTCATATATAGATCAGCCACTTGAAAATGGAACAACATACTGTTATTATGTAGTAGCTTTGTATGATGAAGGTGATTCTCAGCCTACGCCAACAGTTTGTGCAGCACCTGATGCAGGTCCTATGTGTCCACCTGAAAATCTAGTGTTAAATATACCAGATGGTTCAACAGAAGTCGATTTATCTTGGGATTTCCCTGATCCTAATTGTGAAGGTGGAGGAGGTAACAACAATGTTGATGGTGATTATTCAGTGACTTGTGGGGGAGGTAGCTGGGAATCTGAAGTTTCATGGGAATTATTTTATCAGGGCTCAAATATCGCTTCAGGGGCTGTAGGTGACTACACTTTGGATCTGCAAGCTGGAGACTATGTATTAAATATGTATGATTCTTTTGGAGATGGATGGAATGGAAATGTTTGGAATTTATATTATGATTCTGTAGTTGTAGCCAGCTGTACTTTAGATTCGTATTATGGTTATGGAGATGGTTCATTTGGAACATGTGAGTTTTCATTAACTGGAGTCGCATTAAATGATCAAGTTGAACTAGTAGTACCTCATGTGTATTTTGATCCAAATAAATTAGAAGAAGATTTTATTGATGATAATCAAAACTCAAATCGGATAGAAGGATTTAACATATACAGAGATAACGATTTAATAGGATGGGTTCCAACTGATCAAAATACTTTTACCGATTCAGATATTACATTCGGAACAGAATATTGTTACAAAGTAAAAGCAGTTTATGAGCAAGGTGAATCAAACCCAACCAATATTGAATGTGGAACAGTTATTAATCCTGCTGATTTTTCAGTGGTAACAATTGGATCGCAAAATATTGAATCAGGAACTCAAGCAACTATCGAAATTAATGCAGATAATCAGTTTCCCGTTGCTGGATTTCAATTTATGATTTCAGATGATCCAAATATTTTGACTGCAATTTCTACTGAAACAACAGAACGTTCTGAAGGTTTTACATTACAGTTTAACGAGCAGGAAGATGGTTCTGTTATTGT
>CETL01006127.1_pt1 | contig 14463 bp, 10 predicted proteins | sample 356371 | NCBI WGS metagenome assembly CETL01 (sample SAMEA2622518, study PRJEB7988) | marine metagenome | biome: marine biome (ENVO:00000447); feature: surface water layer (ENVO:00002042); material: "saline water (ENVO:00002010), including plankton (ENVO:xxxxxxxx)" | depth 5 m | reverse complement strand
GCTTTTTTAGTGGCAGTCTTCTTTGCTGGCGCTTTTTTAGTGGCAGTATCCGTTTTTGATGAACTCTTTGCTAAAGATGCCTTCTTCAACTCCTTCATCCTTTCTTTATTTTTTCGATGTTTTTTTAAAACTAACTTTTGTTTTTTATTCATTTTATTCCTTACTAAATGTTTTAAAAGTTTGCGGGAACGCCTGGGAATTGAACCCAGCTCCTGATTTATCGGCAGGACAACGGTGTTGAAGACCGCGAGGGGCACCAGCCACCCAATCATTCCCATATTTCAACAAATTTTTTTATTTTGGGCTATTAATTATACGGAAATCTAATCCAAATTTAGATTTAAGACTTCTACCAATTTTATCCGCTTGATTTTTTGTTTCATATCTAACAATTCGAACGGCATGTAACCTATTGCCATTTGAATTAATTCTGTGTACTTCGGTCGGAAATCCGCTGCTTTGAAGTTGTTTTTTTAAACGATTTGCGTTTTCATATTTACCAAAAGCACCAACCTGAACAACCCATGGCAAATAAGCTTTTTTCTTTGATTTTGCTTTTGTTCGTTTAGCTTTGACTGTTTTAATTCTTTCATTAACAGAATTTTTGTCAATACGAACCAACCTGGTATCCTTTTTAGATGCAGGGGTAACTCCAAGATTATATTTTTTGTAATCTAGCTTTGGATAAAGATCGCTAATTAATGCTAATGAAATTCTTGCAGAATCCTTTTCCCCCGTTGCTATGTATGAGTTAATCATTAAATCGAGTGCTCTCTGATGAAAATCTGATTTTGGGTAATCAAGTATTGATTTTTTTAATTGTGCGCTTGCCTGTGAATATAAACCTCGAGCAAATAAATATTCACCAATTTTGATGGAAGATTGAGATGCAAATTCTGAATTAGGAAAATTTTCTATTACTTTTTTATATTGTATTAATGACGCATCTCCATCGTTATTAATTAGAGCTTGTATATATTTCACGCCAGGCTCATTTGGGTATCTAGAAAGAAGGTCAGGAATGTTTTCTCTAACTTCCTCATACCTTCCTTTTTCAATTAATGTTAAATAAAGATTTATATTCTGTGAATGAGCAAAACTAAAAAAAAGTAGGATGATATGAATTTTCTTCATGAGATATTCTTTTCTTTGAACTGGTCAATTATTCTGTCAATTATTTCATTAAAACGCGAATCATCAGATTGCTTTAAAGATAGTTTGAGTTTCATTAAATTTATAAAGATAGAGTCTTCGTTATTCATAAGAGCATCATCAATCAAAGACATTGAAGAGCTATATTCGCCTTTTTGTTGAAGAACATTAGCCAAATTTACGAGAGCAACTAAATTTGAAGGGTTTTTTTGCAGAATTCGATCGTAAAATTTTTCGACTTCATCAAATTGCCCGATGTCAAAATACGCAGATTCAATTTTTGACAAAACATTTTTACTTTCACTGGGATCTAAATCAACGAATTTTTCCCAATTCTTTATAGCATCTTGTAATTTCTTTTCTTCATAAAAAACATCACCCAACTTTAGATAAGGTAAACTAAAATTTGGGGAGTTTTTAATAGCTTTTTTCAATAAGGAAATAGCTTCATTCGTTTGGCTATTTTTTAGCTTATCCATTGATTGATAAACTAAAAATCTAGATACTTGATCTGGGTCTTTTGATGATTTTATTCTTTGAACGGTTTTTGAAAGATGAGATGCTTCTTTCCAGTCATTTTGCTCTTCACTTATCTCTAGTAGAAATTCGTTTGCCCATAAATTTTTTTTGTTTATCTTGACAATCTTAAGCGCTTCTTCTTTTGCTCTATCAAGATTATTAAATCTAAAATAATCTAATGCTAAAGATTTATGAATTTGCCTGTGAATATCTTTTGTTAAATTAGGTCTCACCGTTAAAGATCTGTGAATTTTTATTGCAGCTTCAACATTACCCTGTTCTCGTAAAATATTACCTATCTGAAGATATGCATCAATATGGTCAGTGTCCTGCTTAACAACGTCTTTTAAGTGTTTAAGAGCCACCTTAGTCTCACCCTGAATAATTGCATTAAGTGCTTTAGTATAAATTGATTGAGTGGGCTGTTTCTTTTTAGGTCCTCTAAATATTAAAAACCCAAAAATAGTTAGACTGATTAGAATTAATATTAGAAAGAAATATATATTCAAATTTTAATCATCTCCGCTTTGATCTTCGTATAAATCGTCCTCAATAGATGCATTTCGTAATTCATTTAATTCTTCGGATAATTGTTGGTTTTTATTTTTTAAAGTGCGAAGCTCCGATTTTCCTGCAAGTATCATTAGAAGAGCAACGCCGTAACCAATTAGCATCCCTATCCCCAGTGCTCCAAGCATAACTACAGATACGGGAACATTTTCTTTCTGGTAAAAAACTAGGTCAACATTAACGGGATTATTATTTTGTAATAAAAAATATAAAATTATAATTACCAAAACGAGAGCTGCAAAGATTTTTACTAGCTTCATGATACTAACTCCATTTCTTGAACTTTTTGTATTTTACCTTGCAATGTTATTCCATGTGCCGATGTTATGTGCACTGGCACAATATCGCCAATTTTCTCAGACTTTTTGTTAAAAATTACCCATTTGTTTGAATCAGTTCTTCCTGCCCATTGATGAATTGATCGCTTACTTTCTTTCTCAACTAAAACTAATTCAACCTTATTTATAAATTTGTTATTTCTGACCGAGGTATGTTCTCTTTGAAGCTTTATAACGCTTTCAAGTCTACGCTGTTTTTCTTTTTCAGGAACATGATCGTCGTACTCTGCAGCCTTTGTTCCGGGTCTTGAAGAATATTTAAAGGTGAAAGCTGAATCAAATACTACTTCATTCATAACATCAAGTGTTTCATAAAATTCTTTTTCATTTTCTCCAGGAAAACCAACAATTATATCAGTTGAAATACCGACTCCAGGCAACTTATCTCTTATAATATTCGATAACTTAATAAACTCTTCTTTGGTATATGTTCTATTCATTCGCCTTAATACTTTATTATTTCCAGCCTGTAAAGGCAAATGGACATAATTACATATATTATCATAATCACTCATCACGCTTAAAACATCGAGTGTCATGTCTTTCGGATGCGGAGAGGTGTATCTTATTCTTTTGACATTTTTGATTTGAGCTATTTCTTCTAAAAGCACATGAAATCTCTTCCCTTCAAAATCGTATGAGTTTACATTTTGACCTAAAAGTGTTATTTCAGAAAAACCATTATTAACTGCTAATGATACTTCATTTTTTATACTATCAATACTTCTTGATCGCTCTCTTCCTCTGGTAAATGGTACAATGCAGAAAGTGCAAAATTTATCACATCCTCTCATAATTGAAACCCAAGCATTTACGCCCTCAGCTCTGCTTGGAAAAAGATTATCGTAAACTTCAAATCTCGACAGTTTTGTATCAACAATATGAGAACTTTTGACGGTTCTCTCATTCAACATCTCAGGCAATTTTCTGTAAGAGTCAGGGCCAAGAACTATATCAACATAGGGCTTACTTTCAAGAATGTCCTCTTTTAAATTTTGAGCCATGCATCCAAGCACGCCAATGACGGTTGAAGGTTTTTTTTCTTTGATTTTATTATAGAAGCCTAACCTTGAATGGACTTTATCTTCAGCATGCTCTCTTATGGCACAAGTGTTTACGAAAATTGCATCAGCTTTTTCAATGTTCTCAGTTTCTTGATATCCAGCTTCTTGGAGCATAGCAGAAACAAGCTCAGAATCTGCGACATTCATCTGACATCCATACGTTTCGATATGATATGATTTAGACATAGCTAGATTAAAATTATGAAAAGTTATCTAGAGGAAAAAGGCTTACTTGAGATAGCCAGAGAAAAAGTAATCAAGAGGGTTTTGGGGTGCACCGTTATGATGTACTTCGTAATGAAGATGTGGACCAACAGTTCTTCCACTATTTCCACTAAGAGCTATTAAATCTCCTCTCTTAACTTTTGATCCAGATTTTACATTGATTTTCGAAAGATGGGCAAAAATCGTTCTGTATCCGTTAGTATGATCAATTTTTACAACTTTTCCGTAGCCACCTTGATTGCCAGCGAATTTAATTTTTCCATCAGCTGGCGCATATACATTAGTGCCGATATTTACTGCTATATCTTGTCCGTAGTGAAATCTTGTTTTGCCGTTAAGAGGGTCTTCTCTGTATCCATATCCTGAGCCAAGATAGCCTGTTTGAGTCGGTCTTATTGATGGTACATATTTTAGGTTATCAGAGTGATTTCTAACTACTTCATAAAGGTTGTTGTAACTACTTAACTCTAGCTTAACCTTTCTTGAAAGAGCATTTACATTCATCTCTATTTCAGTGATACGATTTGATATTTCTGAGGGAATGTCATCAATAGTATTTAATTTGAAGTCTGTTCCTCCAACTCCTAGCTTTCGAATATCTTTATCAATCTGTGGAAGACCAGCATACGTTCTAATTGCTTGATCCTTCTTCTCAATTGAACCCACTTCTCCAGACACATTATCTAGCTGAGTCTGTAGAGAAACAAGAGTTTCAGATAGGTGTTCATAGCTTGATCTCAAATTATCCATTTTGGCTTGATGAATAACTCCAGTCAGAGCATTTGCAGCAAAAAAGAGAACAGTAGAAATTGTTACAACCGATAATCCAATAGAAATTAGAATAAATTTTCTTGAGAAATGGTAATTGCGAACACCGGTATCTTTTTCAGAGACAATTATATAATTATGATATTTGTTTGAATTCTTTTTTGATTGAAACATTATTTTTAATAAATATTAAAGACCAACTTACAAATTTTGAGTAAATCCTCAAAAAATAAAAAATCACTGTGAAGGCTTATCTTCGTCCCGATTTTGTGTAGATTCTTCTAAATTATCCTGAATTATCTCTTCATTAGAAATTGTCGGAGTAGAAGTCTGATCATCATTTATACTATAAGCCTTTATCTCCTCAATCTCTTTTTCTTTGTCATGAATTTCAACATTTATACTATCAATTTTTTCAACGTGGGAAAAAAATTCTGCATTTCCTGTAAAATTTGACATATTTGCTTCTTTAGAATGATTGTAAACCAACCTGCCTAAGGATGATAATTCCTTATTTTTATCTCTTTGCAGTTGATGAATAACAAGTTTTATTTTGCTTATCTTAGTTAATTCTTCAGTTTTAGCTACTGCTACTTTACTTACTTCCTCAGCTTTTTCGACAGCAGCATTACTCCAATCTTTCATATTTGACTTTAAATCATCCCATATTTTTGACATATTATTCTCTTTTTATTGATTATAATTTCCGATATTAATTTTTCTTCAGCAACAAGTTTGCTACATAAAATAAACCTGAACCTATGATGAGAGCATTGAGCTCTATAGAAACATTACTATCGCGAACACCTTTAATTAATCCAGAAAATACTATAAACATTGAAAAGATTTGGATGCTTCTAAGTAGGACGTATTTCATATCTATTTTTAATTTTAAGCCACCTTACCAGTGCTTTATAATCCCACACGTAGGCTTGCTCTAAAATAGAGAGAGGATCATTTGAAATTGAGAATTTTTTTGCAAAATAGTACATATTTTCATCATTCAATCTTTCATAAAGAATTCGATTCAAAAAAGAAATCCTTCTTTTCTTGTTAATTTTTTTCAAAAGCAGTTTTGCGTCCGATCTTTCTCTATTAATATACATACTTGCAACTAAACCTGAGGCCATGGACATCTTCATTCCAAATCCAAAGAGATAGTCTTGAAAACCACCTGCCTCACCAATATGCATTGGTAAGCTAATTTTACTAGATGAGAAGGCAAAGCTCCCTACACTTCCAAAATCTTCTTCATATGATATATCAATATTTAGCTTTCTGAAATACTCCTTGCAATTATCTAAATAATTTATATTAATATTTTTTACTTTTTTGAATGCGGTAGCTATTGTTCCAAATCCATTGCAAATAATTAAATAAGCATATCCTTTTGGGGAAAATTTGTGCCCCAATAATAAATGAACTTGATTTTTTGATGAAGTTTTAAAACTCGAACCACAAACATAAGCTGAAGCTTTTCTCGTTCCAGTAGCAATAATATCGCATTTATTTGAGGCAATGGTGTTAAATCTAAAATCGACTCCGGCATCAATACATTGTTTATATAATTGATTATCAAAATCATTATTTTCTACACCGCGTTTAACTAGATAGAAAAAGGGCTCTTTATTTTTAACTAATAGAGGTTCTTTATCAAGAACGTGTACCTTAAAATTATTAACTGGATGAGATTTTATTTTACTATAATCAAAACCTATTTTGTAAAAAAAAGAAGAAATATTTTCATCAAAAATCCAATTTTCAAGCCCTTCATAATCTCCATGCCTACTTTGACCTGGCCTTGATTTTCGCTCCTGAATTGTGACAGGAATACCTTTTTTTGAAAGATAAATCGCCGCCGACATTCCAGCAATTCCACTACCAGCAATATTGACTTTTTTCATTAAATTACTCGTCTTCGCAAGTCACTTGCTGAACTGAAATTATTTCTTTAAGGTTTATAATTTCTTGGATAATTTCATCGCTGATAAAATTTTCTAATCGTATTACAGAAAAAGCTTGCCCTTTATCCGTCTTGCTTAAAATATATCCGCTTATATTTATTTTATGTTTTCCAAGAATGGTTCCTATTTTTCCTATAACTCCAGGAATGTCTATATTTTTTGTTAAAAGTAAACAGCCATAAGGTGTTACATCAATATCATATCCAAGTATGTTGACTAATCTTGGCTGATTATGTCCAAATATTGAGCCTGCAATTCGCGTTGGTTGAGCGTGCCCTGAAACTCTGGTTCTGATAAGATTTGTATAAGAAAAACTATCATTGGTGTAGCTATTTTCAATTTTAATACCAAGTTCAATAGCTAGGGCTTCAGAATTAATATAATTAACCCTTTCAGGAATTCTTCTATTTAAAAAGCCTTTTAAAAATGACAGTGCAATAGGCTTTGACTCTTTTAAGGTGCCAGAGCACTCAACCTGAATTTTTTTTACGGCTCCGGGATTTAATTGGTCTTGAAGGCGCCCCATCATCTCTGCAAGATCTAAGCTGGGCTGTATGTCTTTAATTATTGATAAATCTGAAATTGGAACGTTAATAGCATTGTCCAATTTATTTTCCAATAAATAATCTCGAATTTGCTCACAAATTGAAATGCTTACACCTTCTTTTGCTTCTTCGGTGGATGCCCCTAAATGTGGAGTCAATAATGTATTTGGAGCGCTTAGAAGGGGGTTTGATTTGTCAATAGGCTCTTTAGCAAAAACATCTATAGCTGCTCCAGATATATCATTATTTTTTAAGGATTTCGCTAAATCTTCCTCATTAATAATTCCCCCTCTTGAAACATTTATTATTCTTGCAGTTTTTTTCATTTTTTTTAAGCGATCTTCATTAAAAAGGTCTTTAGTCTCTTTATTTAAGGGAACATGGATAGTTATAAAATCAGATTGCTGTGTTATTTCATCTAAATCAACAATTCTAATTTCGTCTGAATTGAACATTTTTTGACTGACAAACGGATCGTAGCCTAAGATTTTCATGCCAAATGGTAGCGATCTTGACATCACTTCTCTGCCAATCTTGCCTAATCCAATAATGCCTAAAGTCTTGTTTCTTAATTCAGTTCCAATAAGAAGATGGCGATTCCATTTATTTTTTTTTAATTCATAGTCTCCTTGGGAAATGTTTCTAGATAATGTTAAAATCATAGCAATAGTGTGTTCTGCCGCTGAAATTGTGTTTACATCTGGAGTGTTCATGACGATTACACCATTTCTAGTAGCTGCAGATAAATCTATATTGTCAATGCCTACACCCGCACGACCTATAACTCTCAAATTTTTTGATGCTTTAATGGTTTTTGCATCAATTGTTGTTCCGCTTCTAATTATCCATCCAGAAACATCGCTACAAGCTTTAATTTTATCATTATTTGATCCATTAAAAAGTTTGATGGTTTTAATACCTACATCCTCTAAAATAGAAATTCCGGACTGAGATATTGGGTCTGTGATTAAGACTTTCATGGTTGCGCTATTTAGATTGAGATCTAATTAGATTTAATGCTGATCCAGCCTTAAACCATTCTATCTGTGACTCATTATAGGTATGCATACATTTTATAATATTCGTTGAACCATCTTCATGAGCTATTGATAAAGAAAGTGGTTTTTGCTCACAAAACTTATCAAGGTCAAGGAATTTAAAAATGTCGTTTTCCTGAATCAAATCGTAATCGGATTTTTCTTTAAATGTAAGAGCAAGCATACCCTGTTTTTTTAGATTTGTTTCATGTATTCTTGCAAATGATCGTACTAAAACTGCCAAAACTCCTAAAAACCTAGGCTCCATAGCGGCGTGTTCACGAGAAGAGCCTTCTCCATAATTTTCATCTCCAACAATAATTGTTGGTATATTATTAAACTTGTAATCACGTTGAACCTCTGGTACGGGAGCATAATTACCATTTAATTGATTTTTTACAAGATTGATATTGTCATTAAAATAATTAACAGCTCCTGTCAACATGTTGTCAGATATATTGTCTAGATGTCCTCTAAATTTTAACCAAGGTCCAGCCATGGAAATATGATCGGTAGTACATTTACCTTTAGCTTTTATAAGAAGTCTTGCTTCTTTTAAATTATTGATATTCCATGGTTGGAAAGGTTCTAATAATTGCAAACGATCTGAATTTTTATCAATCTTGATTTTTACGCTACCACCGTTTGTGACAGGCTCTTGATATCCAGAATTGTCAAACTTAAAGCCATCCTCTGGGAGTTCATCTCCAGCAGGAGGATCAAACATGATTTTTTCACCTTTATCATTTACTAAATAATCTTTAAGAGGATTGAAAGAAAGATTTCCAGAAATTGCAATCGCAGTTACAAGTTCAGGGGAACCAACAAATGCATGGGTATTTGGATTTCCATCGGCTCTTTTCGCAAAATTCCTATTAAAAGAATGAACAATTGTATTCTTTTCCTCTTTTTCAGATCCATCTCTTGACCATTGCCCTATGCAAGGACCGCATGCATTAGCAAAAACTTTAGCACCAAGTTTTTCAAAATCATTTACATAGCCGTCTCTTTGGATAGTCTGTCTAACTTGCTCAGAGCCTGGAGTGATTGTAAAGTTAGCTTTTGCCTTTAATCCCCTAAGGTTTGCTTGTTGAGCAATAGATGCCGAACGAGAAATATCTTCATAGGAGGAATTAGTACATGAACCGATAAGTCCAAACTGAACTTCATTTGGCCAATCGTTTCTACTAACGCTGTCTTTCATCTTTGAGATTGGAGTTGCTTTATCGGGAGTAAAAGGTCCGTTTAGGTGAGGCTCTAATTCAGACAGATTAATTTCTATTACTTCGTCAAAGAATTTTTTTGGATTGTTAACAACCTCTAAATCAGGGACTAAAAATTCTTTTACATTGTTAGCTATATCTGCCAACTCAGTTCGTCTGGTTGCAATAAGATACTCTTCCATTTTATTATCGTAGCTAAAAATTGATGTGGTAGCACCAATTTCAGCACCCATATTGCAAATGGTGCCTTTGCCAGTGCAGGACAGGGTACTTACCCCATCCCCAAAGTATTCTATAATTGAACCAGTACCTCCCTTAACAGTTAAAATTCCAGCTAATTTAAGTATTACGTCTTTTGGAGAAGCCCAACCTGACAATTCACCTGAAAGCTTAACACCAATTAATTTTGGTAGTTTGAGCTCCCATGGCATTCCTGCCATAACATCAACTGCATCTGCACCACCAACACCTATTGCGATCATACCTAAACCACCAGCATTAACAGTATGGCTATCAGTCCCAATCATCATGCCTCCAGGAAAAGCATAATTTTCTAAAATTACCTGATGAATAATTCCTGCGCCTGGCTTCCAAAAACCAATTCCATATTTATTCGATACTGACTCTAAAAAATCAAATACTTCATTATTCATATCTAAGGCATTGTTTAGATCTGAATTAGCATCTATTTTGGCTTGAATTAAATGATCGCAGTGAACCGTTGAGGGTACAGATACTTTATCTTTTCCTGCCATCATAAATTGAAGAAGTGCCATTTGAGCAGTAGCGTCTTGCATTGCAACTCTGTCTGGATCAAAGTCTACATATGAGCTTCCGCGTTCAAGAATATCTAAGTCATTATTTAGAGATAGATGGTTAAAAAGTATTTTTTCTGTTAAGGAAAGAGGTTTGTTTAGTTTTTTTTTAGCTTTAGAAACATTGTCCGGCATTCTATCGTAGCATTTTTTTATCATCTTTAAATCAAACATGAACTGTAACCTTATTTTGTAGAAATAGAAAAAATATTCGCGATTATTAAATGCTAAATTACATCTTTCTTAATTTGTATTCAAACTCCATAACTATAATAATATATAATTTTATAAAAAATTTCAAAAAAACTGCTCAATTTAAAGTATGCTAACTAAGCAAATTATAGCTAAAATGTTAAATAAGAGTGTTATAGTATACTGTATTGGCCTCTCTTTTCTTTTTTCGCAATCAAGTTTAAAGATTCTTAGTTCTAACGAAACTGAGCTTATTTTAGAGGTAAATACCAATCTTCAGTCTGATGAGGATCTCAAATCATTCGAAATATTGATTGGGCTACCTAATTCTATTTTACCAAAAATTGAAATTATCCGGTCAAATAAAAAAATACATTCATACGATATCTCAAAAGGTTCGCATCAGATAAAATGGGTAAACAATCAAAAGGTTAACGGCCTAAATACAGCAACGCTGCAAATTTCACCCTTAGGAAAATCTTATAACTATTTTGGAAAATTAACGATTAAAATTCCTTTTTCTTTTCAAAGAACCGAGGAATCAAATTTAGAAAAAATTCATTTTGATTTACTTCGGCCTAAGCTAATTAATTGGGATATCGCCAAAAACTGGATAGGTAAATTAGAAAAAGGATTTTTAAAAAATTCGAGCTTACCGGAAGGAACATGGATTAAATTTGCAATTGATAATGATAATATATATAAAATTGATGGAAAAAGTATTAATTCGTTATTTCCAACTACTTCAAATTTTGACCCTCGAAGCATTATGCTGTTTTCTAGCTCAGCTTTTGGAAGAGATAAAACATACAGTGAATCTCAAAGCTCGACCCAGCTAAAAGAAGTTCCAGTTAATCTTTTAGAAATTCCAATTGCAATCTTTGGCGAATCGGATGGCAATTTATCAAATGAAGATTACTTATTTTTTTATGCCAGAGGTCCTAGCGGTTTTAATATTAATACTGACAAAGTAAAATGGCATCAAAATCTGTATTTCAATAAGAGTATTTATTGGCTACTTATACCAAATGATAACTCTCTTAGGGGTCAAAGAATAAATACAGCAAACTTAATAAACGATGGTCCTTTTGAAGTAGACTATGGGGTGGTTTTTAATCATTATGAAATTGACAATATTAATCCACAAGAATCAGGTCTTCTTTGGGGAAATAAGATGATCTCAAATGGTGCATCAATTGTCGAATCAATCGAGATTTTATTTCCAATGTTGCAAGCTAAAGTTGATGGATCTTTTGGAATGATAGGAAATGAAAAAATTAACACCCGTTACAAAAATACAAATCACTCGGTTGCACTTTACGGAAACGACCAAAAGATAACTGAGTTAGACTGGGAAAATACTGGCTCGAAGTCTGCAGACTTTTCAATTGACGCAGGTATTATTAAAGATGGCTTAAATACTTTTAAAATAACTAACCAATCTCTTAATTCAAATTCAGAACCTTTTTTTGATTATATAAATTTTTCTTACCAAAGAAAACTTATATACGATAAGCCATTTGAGTTTTTTTCTTCTGTTCAATCAACTGAAATAACTTTTAAAATTAATGGGGAAAATGTTATAATATGGGATATTTCAGATGAAATGACCCCGGTAAATCAGCCCGTATTATCAGCAGCAGGTGAGACGTTTATGCGTGTAGCTGTACCTCAAGATTCAATGAAAAGATATAAAGTTTTTAAGACTGATGATCTAAACATTATAAGCGAATTAACAATTACAAATAATAAAAAATGGGATAACCTTCGATCTAAAAAAAACAATGCGAATCATTTAGTAATTGGGCCTGAGTCATTCAGAAATGCATCGAATCAACTTGTTAATCATCGAACAAAATCTATTTATTGTTCTTTAGAGGATATTTATAATGAATTTAGTGGTGGAAATGAAGATCCTATCGCTATAAAATATTTTTTAAAGTGGGCACAAACTAATTGGGAAAATTCACCAATAAGCGTTCTTTTTATGGGTGACGCAGACTTTGACTATAGAAATATTACAGGTGAATCAAAAATGATTGTTCCTACTTTACAAATTGGAATGCTGAATAGCCATGCAACCGATGATAGATACGTCGCTTTTAATGGGGTAATACCCGAAATGACAACTGGAAGATTTCCAGCTAGATCTGTTTCAGAGGTTTCAGATTTTGGTGATAAAATAATTGAGTTCGAAAACAATATGAAAAATGGCCTTTGGAAACAGCGAGTAACTTTAGTTGCAGATGACCCAGTAAGACCTGAAAAAGAGAAATTTGAACTTTCTATTGGTAAAAGTCATATTCATAATTCTGAAAAAATTGCTGGAATCATACCAGGTTTTATGGAAATGAAAAAAATTTATTTAGTAAAATACGATGATTTTAGTGAAGGTTCATCTCTAAATGTAACTAAGCCATCTGCAACTAAAGAGCTGATAGAAGCAATAAACAATGGAACATCAATTATTAATTATATTGGTCATGGTAATTCTAGGCAATGGGCTCAGGAAAAGCTTTTATTAATTGATGAAAACAGAAATGATATTAATTTAATTAATACTGAAATGAAATTGCCCTTGTGGATTGCTGGAACATGCAATTGGGGGCATTTTGATAAAATAGATGAAGAATCATTTGCGGAAGAATTAATAAGAACTCCAATGGATGGAGCTTCAGCAGTAATAAGCACTTCGCGCGGGATAAGTGTTACAAGTAATATTAATTTTTTAGAGAAAATTTTCAGTCAAATATTTAAAGATAATGGAATTGCAAATTTAACGGCAGGATCTCTTTTGCAGTCTGTTAAGACTGGAGGTTCAGATGGCGAGCTTTTTCATCTATTTGGGGACCCTGCAATGCCATTACCTCTTCCACAAACGATTGTTAAAAACGCATTCGTAACTCCGGACACTCTTTCAACTTTAGAAATAGGGGTTTTAAATGCACAAATAGACAATGCTAGCGGCACAGGAAAATTTATTCTTCAAGACCCTCCAGTAGAAGTTTTAGTAGATTTTTATTTTGGATCACAAAAGGAAAGTGTATCTTATTTAGAAAATGGTTCAAAATTATTCAAAGGAGATTTTACATATTCAAATAATACTATATCTCCAAAATTTCGCGTTCCAAAGGACATTTCATTTTCTAGTGGCTTTGCAAGCATAAGATTTAATTTAACCGGAGAGAATAGATTTGAAGCAATAGGGGTAGCGTCAAATATTTCATTTTCCCCTGGAGTCCCTTCTGCAGATGTTGATGGACCAATTATTACATTTTTAACCAAATCCGGAAGAGTCCTTCGAAATAGCGATCACATTAAAATTGGCGAAGAAATTCAAATTAGACTGTCTGATCCAAATGGAATAAATATTACAAATAGAAAAGGTCATGAAATGATCTTGTTTGACAAAATAAAATCAGTAGAGTATTATGTTGCTGATAGATTTGAATATGATATCAACAGCTTAACGACGGGAACATTTATTTTCAAACCCGATTTAAGCGATGAAGAAATATATATTAATGTAAAAGCTTGGGATAATGCTAATAATCCAAATGAAGAGAAAATAATTCTAGAACTGACCAAGAGCGAGATTTTTGAATTAAGAAACGTCTATAATTTTCCAAATCCTTTTTATGACAAAACCCAATTTTCCTTTGAAATAACCCAGGGTGCTGATATTACTATCGATATTTATACCCTCAGCGGTCTTAAAGTTAACACAATTTATTCTGGGTATTTTAATCAAGGATATGGTATTATCGATTGGGATGGAACAGATAAGTCTGGCCAAATTCTTTCTAATGGCGTTTATCTTTTTCAAATGAAAGCAAGCAATGATAGTCAAAAGACTAATTTCAACGGTAGGATCGCTATAATAAGATGAAAAACCTTAATAATCTTGGCAGAATCATATTAGCATCCAAGTCGCCAAGAAGAATAGATATCTTAAAAAAAATAAATTTAGATTTCAAGGTTATTCCAAGTAATATTATTGAAGATTTTGATAAAACAAATCCCTCTACGCTTGTACAAACCTGTGCTTTTC
>CETL01084168.1_pt1 | contig 14508 bp, 13 predicted proteins | sample 356371 | NCBI WGS metagenome assembly CETL01 (sample SAMEA2622518, study PRJEB7988) | marine metagenome | biome: marine biome (ENVO:00000447); feature: surface water layer (ENVO:00002042); material: "saline water (ENVO:00002010), including plankton (ENVO:xxxxxxxx)" | depth 5 m | reverse complement strand
ATCGGTAATATCTAGAGAATAGGCTACTAAAGAACCTGCTCCGGATCCTCTACCTGGACCCACTGGTATAAAATTTTTTTTTGCCCATTTTATATAATCAGAAACAATAAGGAAATAGCTTGAATAATTCATAGAATTTATAATATTTATTTCGTGCTTCAGTCTGTCCATATATTTAATTTTAATTTTATCATGATCTGTTTCAGTATTTTTTGGAAGTATGAAATTTTTTAATCTATTTTCAAGACCATATTGGGCTTGCGCTAGTAATTCTTCTTCAACCGTATTATTTTTCTCAATGATAAGATTGGGTAATTTTGGCTTGGTTTTTTTAGGTTTATAGCTAAATCTTTTCGGAAAATTATAATTATTTTCTAAAGCTTCAGGAATATCTTTAAATAAATTTTTAATTTCATTTGTGTCTTTTAAATAATGATTATTACTAAACTTTTTTCTGTTTTTATCATCTACAAATGATTTTTCACCAACGCAAACTAATGCATCGTGAGCCTCGTACATTTCTTTTTCAATATAAAAGGTTTCCTGTGATGAGATAATTGGCACGTCATACAATGATGACAAATTGATCATAAAGTCTTCAAAATTTTTTTCGTCGCTTTCATTATGTCTTTGAATTTCTATATAAAAATTGTTTTGAAAAATTTCTTTTAGCTCCACAAGTAATTTTTTAAGCGAATCAATTTTGTTTAATTTAAATAGCTCACCAAATAAATCATTGGAACTTCCACTCAAAATTATTAAATCCTTTGAATTATCTTTGAGAGTTTCTAAACTACAATGAGGATCTGAGATACTATCACTTTCTAAATAACTAATAGAGGATAATTTTGTAAGATTTTTGTATCCCTCTTTAGTTTTTGCAAATAAAGGTAATTTATTAATGATTTCTTGAGTTTTAAAATTTATTTGTGTTCCTATGATAGGTTGAGTGCCCACCTTGCTTATTTTTTCGGCAAATTCTAGAGCACCACATAAATTAAAACTGTCACATAATCCAATTGCTTTTATCTTATTTTTTTTACAATAATTAGCTAAATCTTCAATTTTAACAGCACCTTCGCATATTGAATACTGGGAGTGTATTTTAAAATTAGTGAATTGATAATCATTTTTTTCCATTTAATCTTTTTATATTACCGTCTGAAATACTCAACTTGTAATCTGCTTTGTTAGCAAGTTCTCTATTATGAGTTGCAAATAAAACAGTCTTATTAATTCTTTTTAATTTTAAGAAATAATTAAATATTTCTTTAGATGTTTTTTGATCTAAATTTCCTGTAGGTTCATCGGCTAAGATCAAGTCGGACTGAGCTATTAATGATCTTGCTATTGCAACTCGCTGTTGTTCTCCTCCTGACAAATCTTTTGGAAAAAAGTTATGTCTATTTGACAATCTCACCTCCGATAAGATTTTTTTGGACTTTTCGCGACTTTTTTTTGGGTCTTCATTTCTTATTAATAGAGGTAGCATTACATTTTCGGCAACATCTAGGTCTGAAATAAGATTATTATTTTGAAAAATTAAAGATATTTTAAACTTTCTTATTTCATCAATTTCTCTACTTTTAAGGTCATTAATATTTTTCTGAAAAAAAAATACTTTTCCACTTGTAGGTTTTTCTATTAAAGAAATAATATGTAATAATGTAGATTTTCCAGATCCAGACGGTCCGGTTAAGGCGATTAACTCACCTTCTTTAATAGAAAAATTCAAATTTTTTAAAACTATAATATCTTTATTATTATGCTGAAACTTTTTACTTAAACCTTTTACTTTTAATATTTCTTTAGTCATATTTAAGTGAGTTAGTAGTTTTCATCCTAGAAATAGCTTTAGCTGGAAAATATGAAGCTACAGATGTAATGAATATTGAGATAATGAAAACCAATAAAACTGATATAAAATTTATTTCGCTTGGCATTTTTTCTAAATAATAAACATCTGATGGAAAAATATTTATTCCAAACACCATCGACAAAAAATTTCTGATATCGTCAATATATATTGAGAATAATACTCCTACAAAAACTCCAGTTAATGTAGCTAAAAAACCTATCGTAAAGCCTGTCAAAAAAAAGGATTTTATAATAGATCTTTCAGATAGTCCTAAAGTTTTAATTATTGCAATTTCTTTTGTTTTATTTTTAATAAGTATAGTTAAACCAGAGATTATATTAAATGCCGCTACGATTATTATTAACGTTAAAATTATAAACATTACATTTCTCTCTACTTTAAGTGCATCAAAAAAAGATTTATTAGTATCTGACCAAGTTGTGATATAAATATCTGTATTTAATTTTTCTATTTCTCTTTTATATTTTGCTGCAGAAAAAGGATCTTTTAAAATTATCTCTAGGTCTATTTCATTTTTTTTTTTATCAAAAATTGATTGAGCATCACTTAATTCTAGATAAATAAGATTCTGATCAAATTCATAAAATCCGCTGTCAAAAACACCACCAATGATATAATTTTCTTGCTTTGGGATACTGCCAAATGGAGTGTCAACAAAAGAGGAAGAAACAATATTTATTTTATCACCAATTGTTAGTTCCAAGCTAAAGGCAAGTTCTCCTCCGATCATTACTTTTCCTTCAGAGAAATCTCTCAAACTTCCTTTTGTTATTTCTTTATTAATGAAAGATTGTTTTTTATCTTTTTTGTCTATACCTTTAATTAGCACTCCTTTTACTTTATTATTTATAATGATGATTCCCTCTCCGCTTACAGTTTCAGATATTTTAACACCTGGGTATTTATCTTTCAAAACTGTTTTGAAATCCTGAAGTCTCTTATTATTTTGAAATTGAAGTATTAAATGAGGATTTAAACCAATAATTTTATTAGTTAAATCAGTTCTAAATCCATTCATGACTGACATCACAATAATTAATACTGCTACACCTAACATTATTCCTAAAAATGAAAATAGGGATATTACTTTGAGGAATCCTTGTTTTTTTCTTGGACGTAAGTTTCTTGAAGCAATTAATCTTTCAGTATAAGTAAACAATTTAGTTTGTAAGTTTTGACTTAATAGAGTTTAAATCAACAAAAGAGCTTTCTGAATTGACTTCTTTAAACTCAATTTTATTTTCTGTCGATTTGGATCCAACGATTATTTGATATGGTACTCCAATTAATTCATGTTTTTTAAATTTTTGAGACATATTTTCATCAACATCATCTAACAATACGTCAACATTTTGTTTTTTTAACTCATTATAAATTTTTTCTGCTTTTAAAAGGTTTTCCATATTATTTTTACTAATACTTGGTATAATTACCACTTCAAATGGAGCTATGGATTTAGGCCATTTCATAATTTCTTTTTCATATTTAGCCTCTATAATCGCTCCTACGAGTCTTGAAACTCCAATCCCATACGAGCCCATTTTTACTGAATTTTTTTTCCCATCTTGACTATCAACAAAACAATTTAGAGGTTTTGAGTATTTATCACCAAAATAAAAAATGTGTCCAACTTCTATACCTTTGGTGACTACTTGACTGCTTTTAATTACTTTTTTATCAAATTCTGTTTTATTAAATTTATCGTCTGTAACAGCATAAATTGAAGAATAATCATTAACCATTTTTTCTAAAGATTTTTCTTCAAAATTATAATTATCTACATCAATTTTAAATATATCTTTATCAGTGTATATTTTACTTTCTCCGGTATCAGCTAAAATTATAAATTCGTGAGACAGATCACCTCCAATTGGACCTGTTTCTGCAGCCATTGGTATAGCTTGGAGGCCTAGCCTTTTAAAAGTTTTTAAGTATGAAAAAAACATTTTATTGTATGAAACTTTTGCGTTTGTATCGTTTAAATCGAATGAATATGCATCTTTCATAAAAAATTCTCTACATCTCATAACACCAAATCGAGGTCTAATTTCATCTCTAAATTTCCATTGAATATGATAAAGCATTTGAGGTAGGGACTTGTATGATTTTACAGATGATCTAAAAATATCTGTAATCAGTTCCTCATTAGTAGGTCCGTATAACATTTCACGACCTTGCCTATCTTTTATTCTAAGCATTTCCTCTCCATAATCATTATACCTTCCACTCTCTTTCCAAATTTCCGCGGATTGAATTGTCGGCATTAGTAACTCCTGAGCTCCAATTTTATTTTGTTCTTCTCTAACAACTTGCTCTATTTTTTTCATTATTTTCAAACCTAATGGTAACCATGAATAGATTCCTGCTGATGATTGTTTTATCATTCCAGATCTAAGCATCAATTGATGTGATTTTATTTTAGCGTCAGACGGCAGGTTTTTTGTTATTGGTAAAAACAATTTTGATAAGTACATTATTTTATAAACTCTCTTAAGTTAAAATAATCATTTGCTACTATATAGTATATTCCGGCAAAAATTACCGTAGTTATTATGGTTGTGTATAAAAATTTTTTAAAAACATTTGGATTTTTGGGAGCGCCAGGATCAATACCATCTAGATTGTCACTAAATCGTTTATTGTCATGCTTTATTCCAATAGGTAAGGCTGTAAAAAAAATAACCCACCAAATAATTACAAAAACAACAATTGAGCCAGTTATACTCATCAAATTCTTGCTATATTTACATTAGTGAATGGTTTTTTACCTGTCTTTTCTCTTATAATTTTTCTACAATTTTGTTTGATGGCATCAATTAAATTTTTTTCCTGATTGAAGTTCGTCACAGCAAATGTTTTACATGTTTTGGTAATTTCGTCTTCCAAGTCGAATTTGAAAGTTTCATTTATTTCTTCCTCAGGTAAACCCCTATAGGAGATAATTGGTTTTTTTATTTTCCCATTATTTGTGATAATTAAAGTGATTTCCAAAAATCCATTTATTGATATATTTTTTCTCTCTTTTATAGAGTTAGAGTCAATGCTGACAGCGACATTGCCGTCTAAATATATTTTTCCAGTTGGAGCTTTGTCAACAATTTTTGGCTGTTTGTCTTTAGAGATCTGAATAATATCTCCATTCTCAACCTTTAAATTAAAAGGAATTTGCATCTCTTGTGCAAAAGCTATGTGCTCCTTCATATGTCTGTGTTCTCCATGAACAGGTATTATACACTTTGGTTTTACCCATTTATACATATCTTTTAAATCTTCTCTGTTAGCATGACCAGATACATGAACAAATGCATTTTCCTCAGTAATCACATCAATATCTTTCTTAACTATTTGGTTTTGCAACCAGTAAAGTTTTTTTTCGTTTCCAGGAATAATTTTTGAGGAAAAAATAACTGTATCGCCACTACTTAGTGTGACATCCGGATGAATTTCATTTACAATTCTATTTAATGCACCCATTGGTTCACCTTGGCTTCCGGTACATAAATATAAAACTCTTTCTTTTGGTATTTTTTTGGCATCTCTAGGGTCAATTGGCTCTATAACATTTTTTAAGTATCCACACTGTTTAGCGGCCTTATATATTCTATTCATTGATCTACCAACTAAAGTTATATTTCTATTAGTTTTTTTTGCTATGTAAAAAATGGTTTCCATTCTAGCTACGTTCGATGCAAATGAGGTTACTAATACACCTTTTTTTTGACGTGAAATTATTTTTAACAAGCTCTCTCTTACATCATTTTCTGAACCAGCTCTGCCTGGACTGAATACATTTGTAGAGTCGCATATCATTGCTATTACACCTTTTTCACCTATCGACCTTAGTTTCTGTTCGTCTACTTTTTTTCCTATTAATGGATTTGGATCTACTTTCCAATCTCCGGTGTGTAAAACTACTCCAACCGGAGTTTTTATACTTAGTCCATTCGGCTCTAAAATTGAATGCGTTAAGGTTACGAAGTCAATTTCGAATGGACCCAAATTTATTTGACTATTTAACTCAACAATTTTTAAGTAACTAGTTATGTCGATTTTTTTTTCTTTAAATTTTTCTTGAATAAGAACAGAAGTAAAAGGAGTGGCGTATATTTTACATTTTAGTTTTGGCCAAATATGAACAATTGATCCAATGTGATCTTCATGTGCGTGTGTTAACACAATACCAAGTAGGTCATCTTTTTTTTCAATGATAAAACCTGCATCTGGATATATTAGATCAATTCCGGGTATAGATTCATCAGCAAAGGTAATACCCATATCTACAATTATCCATTTTTGATTTGCTTCATTTCCATATGCATAAAGATTCATGTTCATCCCTATTTCTCCAGATCCTCCTAATGGGCAAAAAAGTAGTTCTTCTTTCATAATTTAATTAATCAATTTCAATAAACCTTTAATTGTTAAATCTCTATTTATTTTTACACTTTTTTTTAAAGAATTTTTAAATAAATCAGATAAGCCACCAGTAAATATTATTTTATATTTTTTCTTAGTTTCTCTTTCAATCATATTGATTATATTTTCTATTAACCCTTGGTAGCCCCAATAAAAACCTGATCTAACTGCGCTTTTAGTATTTTTTCCAATTATTTTGTTTATTCTCAATAATTTGATAATTGGTATTAATTTTGCATTAGAAGATAATGTTTTTAATGATAGGTTTACTCCAGGCGCAATTATCCCTCCTTTATAGCAGTTCTTAACTACTACATCAAATGTTGTGGCAGTTCCAAAATCTAAAACAATAAAGTTGTTTTTGTTGTTAATAACTCCTAGAGCATTAGCTATCCTATCTGATCCAATCTGATTCATGTTGACTTCAATCTTTAAAATTTTCTTCAAATTAAATTGTTTAATTTCTTTAACTTTTAGTTGAAATTTTTTTTTAATATAAATTTTTATTTTTTTATAAGTATTTGGGACTACACTACTAAAAATTACTTTATCTATTTTTTTTTGATTATATTTTAAAAACATTAAATGTTTATTCAAACTTATCATATTGATATTATTTGTATTAATTGCTTTTCTAATCAAAAGTTTTTTCTTTTTATTAAACAAACAAATCTTTGTTTCCGTATTGCCTATATCACCTATCAGATACATAATTTATCAACACAAATTTTTCAAAATTTTTTTTAATAGTTGCACAAATATCATTAATCTTTATTTTCTTATTACTATACTTTTGCAAATATGAAGTTTTTTTATTTCCAATTATAGGACTTTTGCATAAATTAATTCCCACTCCAACTATAAAATACTTATTGTTTTTATAAATTAATGTTTCTTGTAATATTCCGCAAAATTTATGGCCATTAATTAATAAATCGTTAGGTAGCTTTATAGTTATATTTTCATTCACAAAAGAGTTAAGACTTTTTTTAATGACCGTGTATATTTTTTTAGTAATAGATTTTAGTAATGCTTTTTTCTTAATACTAAAATAAATACTAAGAAAAACATTGCCCTTATACGATATCCATTTTCGACCATATTGCCCTTTACCTTTAGTCTGTTTTTTGGCTAAAATTAAAGTAGGTTTTATTTGCCCTTTTTTAATTCTTCTTATTGCGACATTATTTGTGCTATCAACACTATTGAGTCTAATCAATTTAATTTCCATTAAATAAAAAGCCCACTCAATAATAAATTAATTGATGAAGGTGATATAAAAAATAAAGATAAAATCAAACAACTTAAAACAATAGTAGTCTTAACAGTAACATTTCTTATTTCGTCTAAATTAACTTTCGTTTCGTCAAAATATATTACCTTTATTACTTTTAAATAGTAAAAGGCTGAAATGACAGTTGTTAGTAAACCAATTATTGCTAAAGCATATAGCTCGCTCTCAATTACAGACATAAATACAAAGAATTTAGCAAAAAAACCACCTAGCGGCGGGATACCAGCTAATGAGAAAAATAAAATTAAAAATGAGAAAGCTAATAGAGGTTTTTGTTTCGAAAGTCCTGATAAATCATCTATTTTTTCGGTGTACTTTCCATTGACTTTCATCAGGTATAAACAAGCAAATGTCCCAATATTCATTATAACATAAATTGTAATATATATGATTGTGCTCGTGTAACCATATCCTGTGCCTGTTGCTACTCCAGCTAAAGCGTAACCCATATGACTAATTGAGCTATAGGCTAAAAGCCTCTTTATATTTTTTTGACCGATTGCTGCTACACTTCCCAGAATCATGGAGGCTATAGAAATAAAAACTATGATTATCTGCCATTCTTCAAGAATATTTTTAAAAGGTAGGTCCATAAATCTTATTATTACTGCTAAACCCACAGCTTTTGGAACTACAGCAAAGAAATTTGTTATAGAAGTTGGAGCTCCTTGATAAACATCTGGTGTCCACATATGAAAAGGAACTGCGGAAACTTTAAATGCTAAACCTACTAAGATAAAGACCATAGCAAAAATTGCACCTATATTTTGTGAAGTTAAACTATTACTAATATTCTCAAAGTTAGTTGATCCAGTAAAACCATACAATAGTGAACAGCCGTATAATAATAATCCTGATGAGAGCGCACTTAAAACGAAGTATTTTATTCCAGCTTCTGAAGAAATTATATTATCTCTGTCTATAGAAGCTAACACATATAAAGACAATGATTGTAGCTCAAGGCCAAGATAAAATAATATTAGATCATTTGAACTTAACATGAAAAACATTCCTAGTATAGAAAACATAATTATTATTGGATACTCAAATTTGTGAAGATTTTTGTCTTTTACAAATTGGTTTGAAGAAATAAAAACAAAGATACTCGATATTAAAATTAATACTTTAAAATAATCTGAAAATTTATCATTTTTAAAAGAGTCGAGAAAAATTTGCGCTTCCCCTCCCCAATCTTTTAGAATTAAATAAATTACACTTATCAAAAATAAAATTGATAATCTTAAAACAGTCTGAAAACTATTCTTTAAAAAAACTCCAACCATCAATATTGTACAAATACCAATAAACAATACAATTTCAGGTAATATAAGATTTAAATTTTCCATTACTTTTTATTAATTAAATTTGCAGTTATTTCATTATGATGATTGTCAATAATCCCATTTACTGAAACATCCATTGTATTAAAAAAGGGCTCAGGATAAAATCCAAATAGCAGACTTAATACACATAAAGTAATAAGCGCTAATGACTCAAGAGGATTTATATCTTTTAATTTAGCAATATTTTTGTTTACTGCGCCGAATATAACTCTTTTTGTAAGCCAAAGCATATATGCCGCGCATAAAACTACTCCCGTACTTGCTAATATTGCTATTAAATAATTTTCTTTGAATGCACCTATAAGAACGAGGAATTCGCCAATAAATCCTGTTGTTCCAGGCAAACCCAAAGCTCCTAAAGCAAAAATAACAAATATAAGAGAAAAATTGGGTAAACAATTTACAATCCCGCCGTAACTTTTAATCATTCTTGATCCTGTTCTGTCATAAAGAACACCTACGCATAAAAACAAAGCAGCAGAAATAACACCATGGCTTAACATTTGGAACATGCTTCCTTCTATACCTTGTTTGTTAAATGTAAAAATACCTAAAGTAACAAAACCCATATGCGCAACAGAGGAATAAGCAATTAGTTTTTTCATATCTTCTTGCATCAAAGCAATTAAGGACGTGTAAATAATTGCTATTATGCTTAAGATAAATACTAATGGGGTAAAAAATTCTGAAGCTATCGGAAACATTCCTAATGAAAATCTTAAAAAACCATAACCAGCCATTTTCAAAAGTATTGCTGCAAGAATGACCGAACCTGCAGTAGGTGCTTCAACATGAGCATCTGGGAGCCACGTATGAACTGGCCACATCGGTGTTTTGACAGCAAAAGAGCTAAAAAATGCCAGCCACAAAAGATACTGATATTCTTTTGCAATTTTGATTTTATATATTTCAGTATAATCTGTAGTCCCTGCTGTCCAATAAATAAAAATTATCGCTGCTAACATTAATACTGAACCTAAAAGGGTGAATAAAAAGAATTTGTATGCTGAGTAAATTCTTTTAGGTCCACCCCAAATTCCAATTATTAAAAACATAGGAATTAATCCTGCTTCAAAAAAAAGATAAAAAACGATTAAATCTAAAGAGCAGAATACTCCTATTATAAAAGTTTCTAAAATTAAAATTGAAATTAAAAATTCGTTTAATCTTTGTTTGATACTATTAATACAGGAAACAATACATATTGGAGTAATAAATGCTGTTAATATAATAAATAATATTGATATACCATCAATTCCTAATTTAAACTTTATAAATCCACTTATCCAATTTTTCTCTTCTATAAATTGAAAGCCACTAAAACTTTTATCAAATGAATACCATAAGAATAAAACTAATAAAAAATTTGCAATAGATGTAAAAAGTGAAATATAAATCGCACTTTTGTTATCTTGTTTTTGTCTAGATAATAAGACAAAGATTGCTCCAAGAAGAGGTAAAACAATTATTGATGATAATATTGGAAAATTCATTTAATTTAATATCAGATATGTTATTAAAGCGGATAGACCTATTAACATTACAAATGCATAATCGTAAATATATCCAGTTTGAAATTGCAAAGCTTTGTTAGAGATAAATTTTATTAGTTTAGAAATACCATCTGGGCCGTACCTATCAATTGTTTTTTGATCTCCTCTTATCCAGAAAAAATTTCCTATTTTTTTTATTGGTTCAATAAATATGAAATTGTAAACTTCATCTATATACCATTTGTTGTATAAAAAATTGTAAAGAGGGATATTTGACTTTTTTACTCCCTCTAATATCGACTTATCTTTAATAAATATATAATAAGATATTGGAATTGCTAGTATAACAAGAGTTGGAGTAATAAGAATAATCCATATTGGAATATTCTCCAATTTTAAATATTCTAAAAAGAAAATTGAGTTTTTCCAATAAAATGACTGATTTCCAATAAATAAATCTTTAAAATAATATCCAGCTGAAACTGCTCCAACAGCTAAGATTATTAGAGGAAGCATCATTACAATTGGAGATTCTTTTGTTTCTGCTATAGGCATTGAATTATTATAACTTCCAAAAAAAGTTTTAAAGAATAATCTCCAGGAGTATATTGCAGTTAAAAATGCAGTAAAAATTCCAACACTGCTAACGTAATTTCCGATTACATTATTTTTTAAATAAGCAAATTCTATTATCGCATCTTTTGAGTAGAAACCGGATAAAAAAGGAAAGCCAGTTAAAGCTAATGTTCCGATCAGCATTAGCACCATTGTGTAAGGCAGTTTTTTCCAAACTCCGCCCATTTTTGTTATGTCCTGTTCATCTTTAAATGCATGAATTACTGAACCAGCTCCCAAAAATAATAAAGCTTTGAAAAAAGCGTGAGTAAATAAATGAAACATTGCTATATGATAAGCTCCAACTCCTGCAGCAAAAAACATATAACCCAACTGACTACAGGTCGAATATGCAATTATTTTTTTTATATCGTTTTGCACCAATGCAACTGAAGCAGCAAATAACGCAGTAATCATTCCAACTATAGCTATTAAATTAAGTGCAAAAGCTGAGTATTCAAATATAGGGGAACATTTCACAACTAAAAATACACCAGCTGTTACCATCGTCGCTGCATGTATCAAAGCTGATACTGGTGTTGGGCCTTCCATTGCATCTGGTAACCAAGTGTGTAATAGAAATTGTGCAGACTTTCCCATTGCACCAATAAATAAAAATACACATATTAGAGTTACTAGATTAAACTCTCCGCCAAAAATATTAATCTTTGACTCTGTAAATTCTGGAACTTTCTCAAAAACTGCTTGAAATTCAACTGTTCCAAAGCTTAAAAAAATTAAAAATATTCCAATTGCTAAACCGAAATCACCAACTCTGTTAACTATAAACGCCTTAATAGCGGCATTGTTAGCTGTTTCTCTTTTATACCAAAAACCTATTAGTAAATAGGAGCATAAACCTACGCCCTCCCAACCAAAAAATAATTGTAGAAAATTATCTGAAACTACTAAGCATAGCATTGAGAAAGTAAATAATGATAAATAAGACATAAATCTTGGCTTATGTGGATCATGACTCATGTAACCGATTGAATAAATATGAACCAAAGCAGATACAGAGCTTACAACCATTATCATAACAGCACTTAACGGATCTATGTTAATTGACCAATTTACTTTAAAATCCCCAGAATTGATCCACTCAAAAATTAGATAATTTCCATAATCATTGCTAATAATACCCTCATAAAAAATATAGAATGATAAAAATGCCGATATAGAAACTAATAATGATGAGAATACTTGAGAAAATATATTTCCAAGAGTTTTTGCAAAATAAGTTATTATAGACCCTATCAGAGGTAAAAATATGACTGCGTACTCCATTTAACCTTTCATTTCATGAATGTCTTCAACTCTTATTGAGCCTTTGTTTCTATAGAAAATTACTATTATTGCCAGACCAATGGCTGCTTCTGCAGCTGCTACAGTTAAAATTAACATGGTAAAAATTTGACCTAATAAGTCACCGGAGAAAATTGAAAATGAAATCAAATTGATATTAACTGATAACAAAATTAATTCTACCGACATTAAAATTACAATTACGTTCTTTCTATTTAAAAAAATTCCAATTACTCCTAGAAAAAAAATTATCGCACCTAATGTTAAATAATGTCCTAAACCTATTTCAATCATCGATTTGGACTCCCTGATTAAATTTAACATCTTTTAGAACTATTGCAGACGATTTGTCTCTGGAGATTTGTTTTAAATAACTTTGAATTTTAACATTCTCTCTTTTCCTATATGTTAATATTATAGCTCCTACCATGGAGAGCAGAAGAATAATTCCTGATAATTGGAAATACAATATATAATCGGTATACATGACACTACCAATTGCATGGGTATTTGTAACAGATTTATCAATCACTAAGTTTGAGCTAGACGTGATGTTCTCTTTATATTTCCACCCTCCAACTACAACTAAAAGCTCTAAAAGAATTAATACTGAAACTATTAAACCTGAAGGTATATGAGTTGATTTTTTTCCAATAAACCAAGACTGTTTTTGTTGAGCAACATTTAACATCATAACAACAAATAAGAATAATACTGCTACAGCGCCCACATAAACTATTAAAAGTATCATTCCTAAAAATTCAGCTCCTACCATAATAAATAAGCAGCCAACAGAAATGAAATCCAAGATTAGAAAAAAAACAGAATTAACTGTACTCCTCGAAGTGATTACCATAATTGCAGAGAAAATTGCCAAAATAGAAAAAAAATAAAAAAAAATTGCGTGTGCTAACATCTACTTATAAATTTTATCCGTTTTTAGATTTTTTGCTAATACAGACTCCCATCTATCTCCATTATCAAGTAATTTTTCTTTATTGTAATAAAGTTCCTCTCTTGTTTCTGTTGCAAATTCAAAATTTGGACCTTGAACAATTGCATCAACAGGACAAGACTCTTGGCATAATCCACAATAAATACATTTCAACATATCAATGTCATATCTTGTAGTTTTTCGACTTCCATCCTTTCTTTCTTCTGACTCGATTGTTATCGCTTGTGCAGGACAAACAGCTTCACAAAGCTTGCAGGCTATACATCTTTCTTCACCGTTAGGATACCTTCTAAGCGCGTGCTCGCCTCTATATCTTGGGCTAATGTGACCTTTTTCAAATGGGTAATTTATTGTTTTCTTTGGCTTAAAAATTTCTTTAATTGCCTTAATGATAGCTGAAATAAACTCAGTCAGAAAAACTGTTTTTAAAATTCTATTTAAATTCATTAAAATGCTCCCTTAGGTAATTTATCAAAATAAAGTAAAAAACTAGCTGTTAAGACTACGTAAATAAGCGAAAAAGGTAAAAACACTTTCCATCCTAATCGCATTAACTGATCGTATCTGTATCTAGGCACAATAGCTTTTATTATTGCAAATAAAAAAAATAAAAAAAGGATTTTGAAAATCATCCAAAATGGCGCTGGAATTATATTTAATGGATATACATCTAGAGGCGGCAACCAACCACCTAAAAACAAAATGGATCCCATTGCACACATCAAAAGAATATTTGCATACTCACCTAACCAAAACATAGCATACATCATTCCTGAATATTCTGTTTGATATCCTGCAACTAGTTCAGCTTCAGCCTCAGGTAAATCAAACGGTGGTCTATTCGTTTCCGCTAATGCTGATATAAAAAACACCACAAACATTGGAAATAGTGGAATAACGAACCAAAGATTTTTTTGAGCAATGACGATATCGTTTAGATTTAGAGAGCCAACACATAATAAAACATTTATAATTATGATACCAATTGATACTTCATAAGAAACCATTTGTGCAGCCGATCTTATTGCGCCAAGAAATGGATATTTTGAATTTGAGGCCCATCCACCCATGATTATGCCATAAACTCCTAAGGAAGAAACTGCAAAAAGGTAAAGAATCCCCACGTTTATATTAGACAAAACTAATGTTTCACTTAATGGTATTACAGCCCATGCAACTAATGCTAACGTCATTGTGATTATTGGGGC
>CETL01043332.1_pt1 | contig 14579 bp, 14 predicted proteins | sample 356371 | NCBI WGS metagenome assembly CETL01 (sample SAMEA2622518, study PRJEB7988) | marine metagenome | biome: marine biome (ENVO:00000447); feature: surface water layer (ENVO:00002042); material: "saline water (ENVO:00002010), including plankton (ENVO:xxxxxxxx)" | depth 5 m | reverse complement strand
CAAAAATTGAAGAGAATTCAAATACTATCGTAGCTAAAAGAGGTTTAGTTGAGGATGGTCAGTTAATTCTTTTAGACGGAAAAATTATTTCAACAAAAAATTTAGTTAAAAATGACTTTATCAAATTTGATCAAATAAATATAGATTTAAATAATCTTAAAAATACAACGATTAAAAAACCAAAAATTCAAGAAACTTCAACGTTAAGTCTTATTAATTGTCTAAAAGAAACTTTGTTTACTAATTACAAATGCACTACAAATTTTAAAGAAGAAATTCTTCCTGTTTTGAATAGAAGATTAATTTTGCCGATGTTTATTCCTGTGCTAGCTTTGGTTTCTTCTCTTTTATTAATAAAAACAAAAAAAAATATTTTCTTCAATAAGATAACTATTTTTTCATATAGCTTTTTAATTTTGTTATATTCAGAGCTTATTATTCGGTTTACAGGTTTAAATAGTATTGCAAATTATCTATTTTTATTTTCGCCAATTATTTTTTCTTTTCTATCTTATTATTTTTTGAAATATAAATTTTCTATAGAGGCAAATTTTAATGAAAAAAGTTCTTATTAATTATTTATTAGTTGGATATTTTAAAACTTTGCTGAAAGTTATCTTATTCTTTTATTGTTTTGGGGTAATATTGAATTTATTCGAAGAAATAGAATTTTTTAAAAATTTGGATACTTCAGTTTTAATTCCTTTAAAACTGACTATTCTCTATATACCAGGCATGTTAGTTCAGTTATTACCATTTATAATCTTTGTTTCTAGTTTAAAATTTATAATGGACATAAGAAATAATAGAGATCTAATTTCTATGAAAGTCTTTGGGTTCTCAAATTTTAAAATATTCGTAATACTTGCTACTACATCGTTTTTACTAGGATGGTTTGTGCTTTTTTTTATAAACCCAATAACTTCTGTAATGTCAAAATATTATGAAAAAACAAAATCAGACTTTTCGAGAGATATCGATCACTTAGTGACTTTTAATAAAAATGGTCTTTGGATAAAAGAAAACCTAGATGAAGGACAAAGAATTATATCTGCAAAAAGGGATGACGCTAAAATAATAAAAGATGTAACAATTTTCAATTTTGATAAAGATTTTAATTTAAATAGTAAGATTTATTCTAAAACTGCGAATATAGAAAAAAAAGAATGGGTGTTAAATGATGTTATTATTTTAAAAATATTTCGAAATAACACTAAAGAGCTCAAAATAGACCAAATGAATATCACATCTATTTATACTTATGATAAAATAACTAGTCTTTTTAAAAATTTTGATACTTTGTCATTTATTGATTTAATAATTAATTATGATGAATTGATCGATCGGGGTTATAACAAAATTTTTTTAAAGCAAAATTTACATTCAATGCTTTCAATGCCTTTTTTTCTATTTATTATGACAAGTTTGGCATCAATTTTAATTATGAGCACTTTAAAGCGATCTAAAAATATGAAGATCGTTATTTTTGGCCTTATTATTTGCGTACTAATTTACTACTTAAAAGACTTATCCATTGCACTAGGCCAAACAAATAGGATTCCACTCGCTTTAGCTTCTTGGGTACCAATTATTGTAATAAGTATATTTAGCTTTGTAGGAATTTTACAAATAAATGAAAAATAATATTTTTATAATTTTTTTAATGTTTTTTTTTTCAAAAATTTCTTTCGCAGAAAATATTAATATTCAATCAAAAAATATTTCGATAGATAAAAAGGATGAAACAACTATTTTTGAAAATGAAGTAATAATTATCGATGATAGAAATAACACAATTAAAAGTGATTACGCTAAATATAATAAGAAATCTGATTTTTTTACATTAAGAAATAATATTGTTGTAGAAGATAAAAATGGAAATATTTTCAAAAGTAACAAAGCGACTTATGATAAAAAAAATGAAATATTAAAAAGTTTTGGAACAACTAGAATTTTATCATCAGAGGGATATAAAATAGATACAGAGGATTTAATTTGGGATCTAAAAAAGAGTTACGCTGCCTCTAAAAACAAAACTTTAATAAAAGATGCTCAAAACAATGATATTTTTTTAGATAATTTTGAATATGAAATTGGTAAAAACATTATTAAGTCTGTAGGCAATATTGAAGTTAAAGATAAATCAGAAAATATTTATAAGTTCTCACAAATTTATATTGAAGAAAAAAAAAGAGAAATTATTGGTACCGACGCCAAAGCTTTTTTAAATGCAGAAAACTTTAAGTTTAATAAAAAAAATAAACCAAGAGTTTTTTCAAATGTAATTAATATTAAAGGTGGAGAAACAAAATTTGTAAAAAGTTCATTTACGCTTTGCGACTATAGACCTAAAGATAAATGTCCGCCATGGGAACTTCGCGCCTCTGAAATGAGACACGATAGCAAGAAGAAAACAATTTTTTACGAGAATGCTTTGATAAAAGTATATGATATTCCAATATTTTTTATTCCTAGATTAGCTCATCCTGACCCTACCGTCGACAGAAGATCAGGTTTTTTAAATCCATCCTTTTCTGATACTCAAAATTTAGGCTCGAGTATCAATATTCCATATTTTTTCGCTATAGATAGAGACAAGGATATTACTATTAATAGTAGAATGTTTGCATCTGAGCACCCTTTGTTTACAGGTGAATACAGACAGGCATTTAAAAATTCAAATTTGATTTTAGATTTTGGATATACTGAAGGCTATAAAAAAAATTCTAAAAATAAAAGCGTAGGAGATAAATCCCATTTGTTTGCTAAACTAGTTAAAAATTTTGACACAGGTTTAAAAGAAAGAGAAAGTAATTTAGAAATAAATTTACAAAATATTTCAAACAGAAAATATTTGAAACTTTATAGAATAGACTCAAATCTTGTAAACTATGAAACTAATACTTTAGAAAATTCTATAAATTTTAATCATTTTAATGATGAAGAAAATCTTTTTCTTAATTTTCAATCAAGTATTTTTGAAAATTTAAAAGATAATTATGAAGATAAATATGAATATATTATTCCAGATATTACTTTAAATAAGAATTTGTTTAGTGATAAATACGGAAGTGGAGATTTTAATTCAAACTTCAGGGTGAGAAGTTTTGACACTAATAAAACAGAAAAATTTTTGATTAATGATTTAAATTGGGTTTATGACGACCCATTTCTCGACAAATTTTATGAGGGAAAATTCCTGGCCAAATTTAAAAATCTTAATTATGAAACTAAAAATATTAAGAAATTTAAAGAAGAGCCTACATCAGAATTATTTGGCGCATTAGGATATTTAGCTAGTGTTGATTTGTTTAAAAGAGAGAACAACCAGATAAGTCATTTTTTAACGCCTAAATTATTAATGAGATATTCGCCCAATCACATGAGAAAAGATACTAGTGATGTTATTTTAAGAGATAAAGATATATTTTCTCTTGATAGACTTGGAAATTCTAAAAATTTTGAAAGTGGGTCTAATGTTACAGTTGGATTTAATTACAAGCAATTGAATAATGAAAAAGAATTTAATTTTTCAATTGGTCAGATAATAAATGAAAAGAAAAATAACAATAAAATCCCATCTTCATCAAGTTTGGACGAGAGATTTTCTGATGTAGTTGGAAATATGAGTTTTAATAATAATGAAAACTTCAAACTAGATTATGATTATTCTATAAATCAAAATTTTGATAAAATGAGTTATAATAAACTAAGCGCAGATTTTAAAACAGACTCGATTAATTTTAATTTGGATTATTTAGAAGAAAATAATATTTCTGAAAATAAAGAATATGTAACTTCTGCAATTGAATATAAAAAAGGTCAGAATGGATTATTTGCTTTTAGAAATAAAAGAAATTTAATCACAAATTCATCTGAATATTATAAGTTGAGCTATGAGTATATAAACGATTGTCTAAGAGCGGGACTAATTTATAGAAGAGAATTTTATAACGACTCTGAATTAGAGCCTGAAAATTCATTGATGTTTACAATTACCTTAAGTCCATTCGGATCTTTAACTTCACCAGGGTTTAGCCAATAAATGAATTTTAAAAGGAAATGTACAACATATTTGTTAGCTTTATTTATTTCGCTGCAAACCAGTGTATTATATTCATCAATTAAAAATAATATTATTGTTAGAGTTGGAAATGAGATTGTTACCTCCTACGAGCTGGAAAATAAAATAAAAACATTACTATTTTTAAATAAAGAAGAATTAAGTCAAAATAATATTAACAGGGTTAAAAAAATTTCACTAAAAACTTTAATTGATATTAAATTAAAAAAAGAAGAATTAAATAAATATAATTTTAAAATGAATAATAATATGGTTGATAATCATTTATCGAAAATTGCTTTATCATTTAATATTAATAAAAAAGAATTAGAAAAACTATTTTTTTCTAACGGGATTAATTTTAAACAATATAAAGAAGATTTACAAATTGAATTTTCGTGGCAACAATTAATTTTTCAACTTTACGCAAAAAAAATTTCTCTGGAAGAGAGTCAAATTCTAGAAGATTTAAATCTAATCATAAACAAGAATAACGATTTAGAAGAATTTAAATTATCAGAAATAGAGGTTGCTTTTGAAGAAAGTAATCAAAAAAAAAAAATAATAAATGAAATAAAGGATTATATCAAAAATTTTAATTTCGAAGAGGCTGCAGTGAAATACAGTTTGACAACAACTGCTTTGGAGGGTGGAAATTTAGGATGGATTAATTCAGCTGGAATGTCTGAAGAATTATTAAATATAGTAAAAAAAATGAAAATAGATGAAATTTCTAAACCAATTATTTTAACAAATAAAATTCTGTTCTTGAAATTGATTGATAGAAGGATTGTTAAAAATCCTGAAAAATTAGATATAGAGGAGCTCAAAAATTCAATAATTCAAAATAAAAAAAATGAAATGCTTAATTTATACGCTAATAGCCACTTATCAAAAAAAAGAAATATAACTTCGATAAAATTTTTAAATGAGTAATAAGATTATAATAGTATTTGGTGATCCTAATAGTATAAATTCTGAAATAATATATAAAAGTTGGAAAAAATTAAGCTTTATTATCAAAAGAAAAATTTATTTGATCTCAAACTTTGAACTATTAGAGAAACAATTTAAAAAACTAAGATACAAAATTAAGCTTAAGAAAGTTAAGGATCTCTCTGAAAAAGTAAGAGGAAATGAGTTAAAAGTAATTGATATTGAATTAAATTTTTCTGATCCTTTCAAAGTTGAAGAAAAATCCGCCTCTAAATTTGTAATTAAATCACTTAATCTTGCTCACAAATTAGCTCTTACAAAAGATGTTTGTGGAATAATTAATTGTCCAATAAACAAAAAATTGCTTAAAAGAAATAACATTGGCGTAACTGAATTTTTAGCTAAAAAGTGCAAAATTAATAATGAATCTGAGGTAATGCTAATTTATAATGACAAATTTTCTGTTACTCCAATTACTACACATATTAATGTAAAAAATATTTCAAAAAGACTTAGCTCAAGTATTTTATTTAAAAAAATAAAAACTATAGATAATTGGTTTGCAAATAAAAAAAATATTAAACCTAAAATTGGTGTTCTGGGCTTAAACCCACACAATGCGGAGCTAAAAGCTAGTTCTGAAGAAAAAAAAATAATTATACCTACTTTAAAAAAACTTAAAAAATTAAATTTTAGAGTAGATGGGCCACTTGTAGCAGATACAATTTTTATAAAAGATTATAAAAAATATAATGTGATAGTAGGCATGTATCACGATCAGGTTTTAATACCATTTAAAACTTTATTCAAATTTGATGCAATAAACATTACCTTGGGATTGAGGTACTTGAGAGTTTCTCCAGATCATGGAACTGCATTAAATTTAATAGGTAAAAAAATTGCGAATTATCATAGTTTAAAAAGATGTATTGAATTTATCAATAAATTTGGAAAATGAAATTTGCCAAAAAATCATTAGGTCAAAATTTTCTTATAGACAAAAATATTATCAAAAAAATTATTTGTTCGACAGATATTTATAATAAAAATGTTATTGAAATTGGTCCAGGTAAAGGAGCTCTTACTGATGAAATTTTAAGTAAAAATCCAAAATCTCTTTGTATTATTGAAAAAGATAAAATTTTTTCAAATGATTTGAAAAAGAAATATATGGACGATAAAAGAGTTAACGTTTTTAATTCAGATGTGCTTAAATTTAACATTGAAAAGATTTGTAAAAATAACTCCGTTATTTTTGGTAATTTACCATATAATATCTCATCTCAAATTTTGGTGAATTTTTTGAAGTTTAAAGAATGGCCCCCTAAATATACAAATTTAATTTTTATGTTCCAAAAAGAGCTAGGTGAAAAAATTATAGGAAAGTTTAGAACTTTTAGCTATGGAAGGCTATCAATACTGGCTAATTACAGATTAGAAATAATTAAAAAATTTTCTGTGTCAGAAAATTGTTTTTTTCCAAAACCGAAAGTAAAATCAATAGTTATTCAGTTTAAGCCAAAAAGTAAGATTTCATATAAAATTAAAGATGTTAAGAATCTTGAAAAAGTTACTAATATTCTTTTTTCAAACAAAAGAAAAATGATCAATAAAAATATAAAAAAAATTATTAACAAAAAATCATTTAAAAAATTGAGTTCCCTCGATCTTAGCTTAAGACCTTCAGAAATAAGCCCAGAAACTTATTATAGAATTACTGAAATTTATGAGAGTTTATAAATATATTTGATTTGTGTAAATGTATTATATTTTCTATTTGTTTAAAACAAACTTCAAGATTTTTATTAATTAGAATATAATCATAATCATTCCAATGTTTTATATCTTCGTCAAAAGATTTGAATCTTTTTTTGATTTCGTCATCTGAATTTTGATTTCTTTTAATCAGTCTTTTTTTTAATTCTTCTTTATCTTCTGTAATTAAGTAAATTTTTATTAATTCAAGATTTTTAAATTTAGATAGCTGCTTTGTCCCTTGCCAATCAATGTCAAAAATAATATCATTTGTTATAATACCTTCATCCACTGTTTTTTTAAGAGTGCCGTAATAGTTTTCAAAAATTTTTGCATGTTCGTAAAATTTTTCTTCACTAATTAATTTTTTAAATTCCTTATCAGATTTAAAGTGATAATCTATACCATCTATTTCGTTGGACCTCGGTTTTCTCGTAGTATGAGAAACTGAAATCTTAAAAGATTGATATTTTTGCTGGATTTTTTTTGTTAGTGTTGTTTTTCCCACACCTGATGGAGATGAGAGTATAACCATGATATTTTTCCTATCATGCTTCATATTCAATCTATCTTCATCTAACTTGATTTACTCTCAATGAATTTAATGGCATCTCCTACAGTTAAAATTTTTTCAGCTTCACTATCAGAAATTTCAGAGCCAAACTCTTCCTCAAAAGCCATTACTAATTCTACTGTGTCTAAGCTATCAGCACCTAAATCATCGATAAAGCTTGCTTCCTCAGTAACTTTCTCCTCTTCAATACCTAAGTGATCTGCAACTATTTTCTTAATTTTGTTTTTTACATCGTCAGACATGAAATCCTTTCGTATTTTGTATATTTTCTTATTAGATTATTAATTAGAATTGTCAAGCCATATACATTCCGCCGTTAACATGCAAAGTTTCTCCATTAATATAGTCAGCCATATCTGAAGCCAAAAAAGCTACACAATTAGAAACATCTTCTGCCGTGCCAAGTTTACCAGACGGAATTTTGCCTATTAAGTTTTTCTTGAAATCCTCACTAATTTTATCAGTCATCTCGGTTTGAATGAAACCTGGTGAAACGCAGTTAACATTAATATTTTTTTTTGCATATTCTACTGAAAGACTTTTTGAAAAGGCGACTATACCCGCTTTGGATGCTGCATAATTTGCTTGTCCTAAATTTCCAGTGTGGCCTACAATAGAAGTTATATTTATAATTTTTCCTTTTTTTTCTTTTAACATTTTTTTAATAGCAAATTTACACATCAAAAAAGATGATGTTAAATTAATATCTATTACTTTTTTCCAATGTTCTTCTGTTAATCTTATAGACAAGTTATCCATTGTAATTCCAGCATTGTTTATAAGTATATTTAAACCTTCAAGATTTTTATAAACTTTGTCTATAAACTCTTCTATCTTACTATGCTCATCCAGTTTAAATTTTTCAATATGAACATTATTAAATTTATTTTTTATTAATGACAATTTTTCTTCATTTGTTCCCGTCGCAACTACGTTAGCCCCCAAATTATAAAATTTTTTAACTAAACAGTTGCCAATACCGCCAGTGGCCCCTGTGATTAGAACTTTTTTATCTTTTAAATTTATCATTTAAATTTTTAATATCAGCAATTGAGTTAATTGAAAAGCAATTAACATTACTAATTGTTCTTTTTACCATGCCAGATAAAACTTTCCCAGGACCAATTTCTACAAAATTTTGTATGCCAGAATTATACATATAGATTAAACTCTCCCTCCATTTTACTGTAGATGAAATTTGATCAATTAATAATTGTTTTATAATTTTACTGTCTTTTTCTGGTTTTGCGGTAACATTACAAACAATATCAAAAGAAGAGTCGTCAAACTTAGTTGAGTTAATTTTTTCTCTCATTTTATTTGCAGCGGGTTTCATCAAAGAACAATGAAATGGAGCGCTTACTTTTAATGGAATTGATTTTATATTTTCATCTTTTAATTTTTTTTGAAATAATTTAACTGATTTACTTTCACCGCTCACAATTACTTGTCCGTTAGCATTATCATTGGCTATTTCGCAAATTCCATTATTCTTGTCGATAGCAGTTAATAATTTTTTGATTGACTCGATATCTGTTCCTAAAACAGCTAACATACTTCCCTCTCCTACTGGAACTGCGTCTTGCATTGCTTTTCCTCTTTCATGTAATAAAAAAAGCGCATCTTCAAAACTAAGTGAGTTAGAACAAACTAAAGCACTATACTCACCAAGAGAATGACCAGCAAAATATTTGAAAGAATTTATATTAAAATTAAACTCTTCTGTTAAAACTTTAAAAATCGAATAACTTACAGTAAGAATTGCGGGTTGAGTATTTTTTGTTAATTGTAAATCTAATTCAGGACCCTCTTTTATAATCTTAGAAAGAGGATAATTTAAATTCTCGTCAGCTTTTTTAAAAATTTTTTTAACAATTTCAAAGTTATTGTAAAACTCATTGCCCATATTAACAGTTTGCGATCCTTGTCCTGGAAATAAAAAAGCGCTCATTTTTCTAAATTTTTATGTATTATTAGTATTGCTATAATTATTCATTATAGTATAACCCAAATTTTACAAATTAATTTTAAAAGATATTTACACTTATAAAATATGGCTTTTTACGAAAATACCTTACTCGCAAAGCAAGATTTAGCTGATAAAGAGATAAAATCTTTAAGAGATAAATATAACGAGATAATTAACAAATCTTCAGGTAAAGTTATTAAAATTGAAGAGTGGGGTCTCTTGAATTTATCAAATAAAATCAAAAATTATAAAAAAGCCTTTTACATTCATTACAAATTTGAGGGAAACAAAGATACTCTTCAAGAAATTGAAAAAAAAATAAAGGTTGATAGTTCAATTATAAGATATTTAACTGTTAAATATAAAAAACTAGATACAAAAAACGAATACTTCAAAAAAAAATAATTTATATTTATGAAACGTAAGAATAAAAAATTTCAAAAAAGAAACTCCAACTCATTGAGTAAACTAAGTTTATTTCAGAAAAATGATGGTAAATTTTCAAAAAAATGTCCTCTCTCACTTAAGAATGCACCAACTATCGATTATAAGAACATAAATTTACTTAAAAAATATGTTTCAGATAATGGAAAAATAATTTCATCCAAAATCACATCAGTTTCTTATAATAAACAAAAAAAGTTAACTAGAGAAATCAAAAGAGCAAAAATCTTGGGGTTGGTTTAAATGGAAATAATTTTATTAGAAAATATACTAAATCTTGGAAACATTGGCGACAAAGTTAAAGTAAAAAATGGCTATGGACGAAACTTTCTATTAAAAACAGGAAAAGCTTTAAGATTTAACAAGGAAAATTTAGAGCTTGTAAATAAAAAAAAAGATGAACTTAACAAAAAGAATTTAGAGATTAAAAGCAAATTTAAAGAATTAAGTAAATTAGTAAATAAAAAAACATTTGCTTTTGCAAGGGAGAGTAAAGAAAATGGAGATCTCTATGGTACTATAAAACCTAAAGAAATAACAAATTTAATCAAAGAACAAACAAAAGCTGAAGTTAGTCCGTCACAAATAATTCTTAAAGATGAATTAAACAAACTTGGTTTATTTAAAGCAGATATAAATTTTCACCCAGAGGTAAAAGCAGTAATATCTATCAAAATAGATAAAATACAATCTAAATAACTTTTCCACAGAGCTTGATAAAAAGTGAGTAACTTTCACTTTATCAAGACGAAGTTTATTCTATTATGATTTTGTGGAAGAATTAAAACCTTTAAATAAAAAATCTTCGAATAAGCAACCTTCGAATATAGAAGCTGAACAAGCATTAATTGGTTCAATTTTGGTTAATAATGATATTATAGATGAAATATCAACAATCGTAAAATCATCAACTTTTTTTGATCCCGCACATGTAAAAATTTACGAAACTATAGAAAATCTTAATAACAAAGGAATGATTGCTAATCCTATTACACTTAAGAACTATTTTGAAAAAGATAATATGCTTGATGAAGTCGGTGGAACAGAATATTTAGTAAAATTAACTCGGTTTTCAAGCTCAACTAAACAAGCAATTGATTACGCTAAAATAATTCATGAAATGTATCTTAGAAGAGAGTTAATATTAATTTCAGATAAATTGTTCGGAGACACTTTTGCAGCTTCGGAACAAGAGCAAAATGCAGAAAAAATAATAGAGTCTACCGAAAAGTCCCTTTTTGATTTAGCAGAACGTGGAAGTTTTTCTCGATCATATCTAAAATTTAATCAAGCCTTAGATCAAACTATTCAAATGGCAACTATGGCCATGCAAAGTGATCAAGGTGTAGTTGGTGTACCTACTGGTTTAACTGACTTAGATGAAAAATTGGGTGGTCTTCATAAATCAGATTTAATTATTATAGCTGGTAGACCGTCAATGGGTAAAACTGCTTTAGCTACTAATATTGCTTTCAATGCTGCCCAGCATATTTTAAAAAAACAGGAAAAATCTTCTGTGGCTTTTTTTTCTCTAGAAATGTCCTCTGAACAATTATCAACTAGAATTTTATCAGAGCAGGCAAAGATTAAGTCTGATGATATTAGAAGGGGTAAGGTTACTGAAGAAGAGATAAATAGGTATATTGAAACTTCAAGAAACATTTATAATTTACCTTTATATATTGATGAAACTCCTGCAATAACGATAGCAGCTTTGAGTAACAGAGCAAGACGAATAAAAAGATTGTTCGGATTAAACTTGATTGTAGTTGATTATATTCAACTAATGAGATCTAGTTTAAGTAAAAATGAAGGTAGAGTGCAAGAAATATCTGAAATCACTCAAGGATTAAAAGCACTTGCAAAAGAACTCTCGGTTCCAGTTCTAGCTTTATCACAATTATCAAGAGCAGTTGAACAAAGAGATGATAAACAACCTCAATTAGCTGATTTAAGAGAGTCAGGATCAATTGAGCAAGATGCTGACGTGGTAATGTTTGTTTATAGGGAAGCCTATTATTTAGAGAGAAAACAACCGAAACTGGGCTCTATAGAACATGCAGAATGGCAATCGAAAATGAATGATGTGAATGGACTTGCAGACATAATTTTAGGCAAACAAAGACATGGTCCAACAGGTACAATCAAAGTTGAGTTTGAGGGGATTTACACAAAATTTAAAGATTTAACAAAAAATTAAGCCAAAATTTTTCTTTAGTTATAGTATAATTAAGATATATCTGAAATATCTAGATGTTATCGTTTATATATAAAAAATTAGTCATTGATTTTTCTAAATTAACCCTACTGTTAATAACATCAATTATAGTTTTTTCTCTTTATCACGCAAAAAACTTTAATTTGGATGCATCATCTGATGCGCTACTATTAGAGGGTGATAAAGATTTAAAATATTTGAGAGAGGTTAATCAAAGGTACGGTTCAAAGGATTTTTTGGTGCTAACTTACTCACCTGTTTCTAGCTTTATAGAAAAAGAAACTATTCTTAATTTACAGTTATTAAAATCAAAAATAGAAAAATTAACTTGGGTCGATAGTGTAATTACAATTATAGATGTTCCATTATTAAAAAGCACTGACGAGGGCCTTATGGATAGATTAAAGAATTATAAAACCTTAGCTTATCCTGAAATAGATCGAAAAAGGGGTTTTGAAGAGATAGTTAATAGCCCAATTTATAAAGATTACGTAATAAGTGAAGATGGTAAAACTTCTGGAATAGTTGTTTATTTGAAAAGAGATGAGCGTTTAGCGGAGTATATTAAAGTAAAAGATAAATATTTTAATCAATCCGTAGAAACAGGCTTAACAAAAGAAGAAAAAAAAAATTATAAAGAATTTATAAAAGAGTATGAGAATTACAAAAATCTCTACAATTTAAGAAATCATCAAAATATTGCTGAAATTAGAGATGTAATAAACAAATACGGTGAAAATGCTAAAATTCATTTAGGCGGAATTCCTATGATAGCTGATGATATGATGAGTTTCATTAAAAGTGATATTATCGTTTTTGGTATTGGGGTTTTAATTTTCATAATTTTAACTCTCTGGTTTATTTTTAGAAATATTAAATGGGTAGTAATGCCTTTGCTTGGTTGTATCACATCAGTTATTATTATGATTGGTCTACTTGGTTTGATAGGCTGGAAGGTAACAGTAATCTCGTCAAATTTTATTGCTTTAATGTTAATTCTTAATATGGCAATGAATATTCATTTAACAGTAAGATTCTTGCAATTAAAAAAAGAGAATTTAGAAATTTCAAACAAAGAAATAGTTTTGATTGCAAGTAAAAAAATGATGCTTCCAATACTTTATACCGTATTAACAACAATTTGTGCTTTTTTATCTCTTATTTTTAGTGGGATAAAACCTATAATTGATTTCGGATGGATGATGACGCTTGGATTAATTATTTCTATATTAGTTACTTTTTTACTTTTACCTTCTTTGTTGAGTAGTTTTTCATCTGAAAATGAAATCAAAGTAAAAGATACAGAAAATTCCCTCGTAACAACTGCCCTGGGTTCAATCGCAAAAAAAAGTAGCTATTTGATTTTTGGTACAACTTTTCTAATTATAATTTTGAGCATTTTTGGGATATCCAAGTTAGAGGTTGAAAATAGCTTTATTAATTATTTTGATAAGGAAACTGAAATTTATAAAGGTATGAAAAAGATAGATGAGGATTTGGGTGGCACAACACCTTTGAATGTAATTCTAAAATTTCCAGTAAAAAAGAAAGAAAATAAAGATGATGACGAATTTTCTGAATGGGAAGAAGAGGGTGAAAATGATGAAGATAAATCTAAATATTGGTTCACAAGAGATAAAATGGATAAAATCATTAAAGTGCACGATTACTTGGACTCTTTACCACAAATAGGAAAAGTTTTATCTTTTGTTTCTATTTTAAGAGTAGCCGAGGATCTAAATAACAAAGAGCTGCAAAGCCTAGAAATAGCTGTTTTACATAGCAAAATACCAGAAGAAATTAAAAGTGAAATTATTTCACCATATATTTCTGTAGATGAAGATGAAGCTAGAATATCAGTAAGAATTAAAGACTCTTTAGAAAATTTAAGAAGAGATGAATTAATAAAAAAAATTAATACTGAGCTTAATACAAAACTAGGTTTTGAAAGAGATGAATATAAGTTAACTGGTGTTTTAATTTTATTCAATAATTTGTTGCAAAGTTTATTCAAATCCCAAATACTAACATTAGGTATAGTGATGTTAGGAATATTTTTTATGTTTTTCATATTATTTAGAAATTTAACATTGTCGTTTATTGGGGTTGTGCCTAATTTTCTAGCAGCCTTTTTTATATTAGGAATAATTGGCCTTATGGAAATTCCTTTAGATATGATGACTATAACTATTGCAGCAATCACGATTGGAATTGCGGTTGATAATAGTATTCATTATATTTATAGATTTAAAGAAGAGTTTCAAGAATCAAATGATTATAATGAGACATTAGACAAATGTCACAGTACAGTAGGAATTGCAATTTTAAATACCTCAATAACTATTGTATTTGGATTTTCAATTTTGGTATTGTCTAATTTTATTCCTACAATTTATTTTGGTGTATTTACTGGAATCGCAATGTTGCTTGCTATGATTTCAGTGCTAACTTTATTACCCAAATTATTATTAATCTATAAACCATTTGATAATAAAATCAAAAAAACTTAAAAATGTTAAATTTTTTTGACTCAATTATCAGTACAGTAAGTGTCTTTGACTCTATTGTAATGATAATTTTTTTTTATTGTGTCATTCAATGCTTTTTGAAAGGATTTTCC
>CETL01004279.1_pt1 | contig 14649 bp, 14 predicted proteins | sample 356371 | NCBI WGS metagenome assembly CETL01 (sample SAMEA2622518, study PRJEB7988) | marine metagenome | biome: marine biome (ENVO:00000447); feature: surface water layer (ENVO:00002042); material: "saline water (ENVO:00002010), including plankton (ENVO:xxxxxxxx)" | depth 5 m | reverse complement strand
AAGGATGTTTCAAAGATTATAATGAAGATGAAGAAGCTGGTGAAGAATGGAGTGACTTCTTATACTGTAGTGAATATAATGAAAATGAGTGTGAAGAAATTCCTTTTTGTAAATGGACAGAATTTGGATGTGAAGAAGCTGGATATGATTGGTGTGATGATTCAGATGATTTCTTTGAAGACTTTGATTTTTCCTTTTGTTATGAACTAGATTCTAATGCATGCTCAATTGTACCTTTTTGCTCATGGAATCCAGGTGAAGATTCATGTGGTGTAAATCAATGGGGATGGGGAAATGGATATGATGGTTTTTCTTTTGGATATGGTAATTGGAATTGGATTGAAGCAGGATTTTCGATAGGTGATATTAATATTGATTCACATAAAAATGTGATTGATATTATAAAGCAGGTTAATTTTATAACAAGTATTGAAATTCCCACTGATTACGAGAAATGGTCAGCTGACTTTAATTCTGATCAATTAATTGATATTATAGATGTTGTAACATTTGTTAATTCTATAATTAATTCTGCAACATCTTCAATTTCCAGATTAGATGCCTCTAATGCATATTTAGATATAGATAAAAATTCTGTAAAAATTTCGGCAAATGGTTATATTGGTGCAGTTCAGATGGTTATAAATCATGGTTCAAATTTTAATATTGAATTAACTGACAATGCTCTTATTTCAAAATATTTAACAGATGGTAATAGAACAACGTTAGTTGTAGTTAATCCACAAAGCGATTTTATATTTAATGCATCAGGTAAATTTGAAATTTTAGATGTAATTGCTGCAAATAGTAGCTCATACATTAATGTAATCGAACCAAGTTCCTTTAGTCTTGAATCAGCTTACCCAAATCCATTTAATCCAACTACAAGTTTTATACTTAATGTACCAGTAGATGGTTATGTTACTTTAAAAGTGTACAATATTATTGGACAGATGGTAGATGTAATTTCTCAAGAAAATATGTCTGCAGGAATTCATTCATTCACTTGGAATGCTTCAAATCTTTCAAGTGGTATTTATCTTATATCTGCAGAATCAAATATAGGGAATTCAGTTCAAAAAGTTATGTTATTGAAGTAATTTTTGTTTGTGGTTATTGTTTTTAAAAAGGGCTTCAAAATTGAAGCCCTTTTTTTATAAATTATAATCTAATAATTATTGATATTTATAAAATATTGATTAATTTTAAATCGGTTTTATTAAAACATTTATTTGAGGTAATTAATGCTACTATTTTTTTCATTATTAACTATAGGTTCTGTAACATTTATGTTTTCACAAAATTCAATTGATGATTATCTAAATGGTAATAATAATCATGTAATTATCGGTGGTTTTGAAGATGGTATCGATAAACCTAGAGATTTAGATTTTCACCCTTTGATACAAAATCAGTTGTGGGTTTTAAATCAAGGTGATGAAAGATATTTAAATAATAGTGAGAATATTTTAATAGTATGTATTGAAGAAAATTCTGATGTTGTATTTACAATATATGATTCTCATGGAGATGGAATTTGTTGTGAAAGCGGTGAAGGGTTTTATTCCATATCCGCATGTGATGAAGTTTATGCATCAGGAGGCGATTTTGAAAGTGAAGAATCTTCTTCTTTTAATGTAGGTGAAAATTGTCAGAATACATGTGAAATGGGTGAAATAGAATTAACTGTTACTATTTTTACAGATGATTGGGCAAAAGAGATATCTTGGTCATTAATTGATTATAGTACACAAGAAGTTTATGCTAGGAGATTAGAACCAGGAGGTAGTACGGTAATATATCATAATGCTGGTTTGGATAATCAGATTTCTGAATATAGAAAAGATTCTTATTCTCGTCATTTTATGAATACTGCAAGTGCTTTTGCATTTGATAATCAGGGATTTTTTGCAAATACTTTAGAGTGCCAAGATGCGAATAATAACAGTAATGGGTATTTTACGGGACCTACTCTTTGGGATTCAGACCTTTCTATCTATGCAGTATTGAATCAAGATGGGCCGCTCTTAGGAAGTCATTTAGATATGATACACCAGAGTCCATATTCTATGGGCATTGATTATGGAGGTATTGGGAATGTGTATTGGGTTTTTGATGGATATCATTCGTCAATTGTAAGGTATGACTTTGCCCTTCCGCATGAAATTGGAGGTCATGATCATTCTGATGGAAAAGTATGGAGATATGACGAAGTAGAAATACAAAGATCTGAGGGCATTCCTAGTCACATGGTATTAGACGATGTTTCTGGTTATTTATATGTAGCTGATACTGGAAATCAGAGAATTTTGAAATTTGATACTAATTCTGGAAATTTTTCATATGATTTAACACCTTATGCTGAATCCTTAGCAGAATATTGGATGATGGAAAACGCGTATTGGGAAATCTTTATTGATGAAAATCTTATTAAACCATCTGGAATTGATTTATTTAATAACCGTCTTGTAGTAAGTGATTACGCAACTGGACAAATTATTTTTTATGATATAAGTAGTGATTTACCTAGCGAACTAGGTAGGATTGAAACAGGATATGAAAATAGTATCATGGGAATTAAGATTGATCAAAATCAAAAGCTATGGTATGTCAATTTTCAAAATAATAATGTTGTTTTAATCAACAATAATATTATAAGTGGCGATATTAATGGTGATAGTTTTGTCAATGTCACGGATGTAGTTCTGTTGGTAGATTTTATTTTAAATAGTACTTCAGAAGCATCAAATTTATTTTTAGATATTAACAATGATGGAATAGTAAATATTGTTGATGTCGTACAACTAGTAAACTTAATTTTAAATAACGAATGATAAAATATCTTAAATATTTTTTTCCATCTTTTATGGCTTTAGTATTAATAGCTACTTTTTTGAGAGGAGAAACTTATCCTACTATTTTTCTTGTATTTTTTTCGTTAATTATAATTTTTGGTGATTTTATTAAAAAAGAAGATAAATTAGAAAAATTTTCTTATCCATTTATTCTTAATTTAGCTTTATATATAAATTTACCAGTTTTATTACTATTAGTTTTTTTTGTTGTATCAATTTTTAGTAATTCTCTACCTTTATGGTATTTAAATTTTTTTAATAATGTATTGCACATAGATATCACATCTTTGGGTAAATCTTTTAATATAGTTGATAAATTTTCAATTATTTTCAGTACTTCTCTATTTATAGGTTCTATGGGAACTGTTACGGCACATGAATTAACGCATAGAAAGAAAAAAAAGTTTGATATGTTTATAGGTAATTGCCTTTTATCTTTTTCATGGGACTGTAATTTTGCAATTGAACATGTTTATGGACACCATAAAAATGTTTGTTTAGATAGTGATCCTGCATCCGCCAAAAGAGGTGAAAATATTTATTTATTTATTCTGAGAGCAATATTTGATGAACAAATTTCTGGATGGAGGATTGAATCTGCAAGATTAAAAAGAAAAAATAAAGGTTTATTAAATCATAATAATAGAATGTTAATAGGTTATCTAAGAAGCTTAATTTTAACTATTTTAATTTTCACTTTCGGAGGATTAAAAAGTACTTTAGTTTTTCTTTTGTGCGCGTTAGTTGCAAAATTTTTATTAGAAGGTATAAATTACATAGAACATTATGGTCTTGTAAGGGAGGAGGGAAAGCCAGTTAGAATGAGGCATTCATGGAACTCTAATCATTTTTTTAGTAGTATCTACTTGTATAATGTTACAAGACATTCTGATCATCATAGAAATTCAAATTTAAAATATTGGGAACTTAAACCAGTTGATAAAGATGCTCCTATGTTACCCTATGGATATTTAACTATGTTATATTTTGTACTTTTCGTACCGTTTGTTTATAAATTCATTATGAAGAAAGAACTTCAAAATTGGGATAATAATTTCGCTAATAACATAGAAAAAAGTTTATTAAAAAATTCAATTAATTGATAATTAAACTTTAATATGTTAAAAAAAAATATTACAAATTTTTTATTGTTATGTGCATTGTGTTTTCAAATCCTAAATTCAAATCATACAAATAGAGAATCAAAGAATTTTATCTTCCGTGATAATTATCATAGACAAGAAAATTTTAGAAATGAAGAAGAGTTATTAGAGTTTATTGAATCAATAATCCAAACTCATATGATACCTGGTTTGTCTTTAGTTATTGTTAAAAATAATTCTATTGTTTGGGAAAATTATTTCGGATATTCAAACTTAAATGAAAATATTTTAGTTGATGAAGATTCAATGTTTATTTTATCATCAATTTCAAAAACAATTACAGCTACAGCATTATTACAATTGTATGAAGATGGTTTAATGAATCTTGATGATAGTATTAATGATTATCTACCTTTCAATGTTTATAATCCAAATTATCCATTAAGTACTATAACTTTTAAAATGTTATTAAGCCATGTATCTAGCATTAAGGATAATTGGTCTGTAATGCCATATTACAATGGTGATTCAGATTTAGAATTAGGATATTATTTAGAGCAATATTTAACCACTGGTGGATTATTTTTTGATAATAGTTCAAACTTTATAAACTCGATTCCTGGGTCAGAATTTAACTATAGCAACATAGGAGCTGCTTTAATTGGATTTTTGGTTGAAGAAATTTCAAATCAACCTTTTAATGAATATTGCATAGAAAATATTTTTGAACCTCTTGATATGGATAATACTTTTTGGTTTTTATCAGAAATTGATAATATTGATTCAGTAGCAATACCGTACCAGTATCAAGCAGGTATTGGAGATTCATGTTTTGAAATTGGGTGTGGTATTTACGATGAAGGGAATGAATGTTTTTGTGATTTTGCATGTATTGATTTTGGTGATTGCTGTTTTGATTATGAAGAAGTATGTGGTGAAAATGGTTCGGGTAGCAATCTTGATAATTATATAGAATATTCAAATTATGGCTATTCTGACTATCCATCTGGGCAACTAAGAACAACTTCTAAAAGCTTAGCTAAATTTATGATGACCTTTATGAATGATGGGATATATCAAAATAATCAAATTTTATCAACAGATACTATTGATTTAATTAAAAGTATCTATTATCCTGAAATTAACTCTAATCAAGGGTTAATATGGTATTATAAAAATCAAGATGGAAGGACCCTTTTTGGCCATAATGGTGGTGACCAGGGAAGTTTAACTGAAATGTTTATATCATTTTCAAATGATATTGGTATAGTTATACTAAGTAATTCAAGTAATTATGATGCTATGATAAGTATAGAAAATGCTTTATTGAATTTTGCAGAAGAAAATAATTTTCCATTAATTGGAGATTTAAATAATGATTTAATTTTAAATATTCTTGATGTAGTTCAATTAGTTGATTTAGTTTTAAATAATCAATATGATTTTATTGGTGATATAAATAGTGATGAATTGATAAATCTCCTTGATATCATTGAATTAATAAACATTATTATTGCTTTATGACAACTTTTATAAATCCTTCTTTTTAAAAAAATTAGTTATTTAGTAAATTATAATATGCATAAAAAAATAAATATTGGTATTATGGGTTTTGGTCATATAGGCCGATACATATATGAAAATGCTTCAAATTCAGATTCTTTTGAAGTAAAAGTTATCAGCGACATTGGCAATATAGAATCTCTACAATACTTACTTAATAATAATTTAAGAAACAAAAATATAGATGTAAGTATTGATAATAATTGTTTTGTTTTTGAAAATAAAAAAACACAATTTATCCATGGGGTTTCCCCTGGAGATGTTCCATGGGATGCTCTAGGAGTAGATTGGGTTATTGATGCTACTGGAAAATTTTTGAATAAAGAAATTTTAAGTAAACATATATCAACTGGAGCTAAAAAAGTAATTCTAGCTTCGTTACCTGATAACGACTTGGATAATCTAATCATACCTGGTATTAATGAAGCAGATGCAAAAGTTAATGATCAAATAATATCTGTTGGTTCATCAACTACAAATGCATTTGCTATTATGCTAAAAACTTTAAACAAATTTAGTAAGATAAAAACTTCTACTATAACTACAGTGCACTCTTACACAAGTGATCAACCACTTCTTGATACAGCAAATTTTGATTTGAAGAGAAGTAGGTCTGCAGCAAAAAATATTATACCTAATACTAATCTATCATCAAAATGGATTGAGAAAGTTTTACCTGAATTTAAAAATAAAATATTTTCTGCAGCCTTAAATGTTCCGGTTCAATTTGGCTCTTTACTTGATATGACAACAATTTTTGAGAAAGATTTTAAAAATGAAGATGAAGTAAATAATATTGTCAAACAAAAATCAAATGAAACACCTGATTTAGTAAAATATATAGCTGATCCAATAGTTTCTTCAGATGTAATTGGAATGAAAGAATCAGTTGTTTTTGACTCTTTTGGGACATTAAAAGTTGGTAAAAATATGGTCAAAACTCTTGCTTGGTATGATAATGGTTATAATCATGCAAGTAGAATTCTTGATGTAATTAAATTATATGAGGGACTGGAATCATGAGAATTGCAATAAATGGTTTTGGAAGAATAGGTAGATCCATATATAGAATAATTTCATCTAGAACTAATCATGAAATAGTAGCTATAAATGATTTAAGTGAAGCTCAATCTTTGAGGTATTTATTAAAATATGATACTGTTATGGGTCGTTTTAATGGAGATGTTGAAATTGAACAAGATTTTTTATTATCACCTAATCAAAAAGTTAAAATTTTAAGAGAACCAGATCCTGCAAAATTACCATGGTCTGAAAATAAAGTTGATATAGTAATAGAATCAACTGGAATTTTTAGAACTAAAGACCAGATTCAAAAGCATATTGATTCAGGTGCAAAGAAAGTAATTTTAACTGTTCCATCAAAAGATGAAATTGATTATACTGTCGTATTGGGAGTTAATGAAAAAGGAATTAATTCTAACCATAATATAATATCTAATGCTAGTTGTACTACAAATTGTTTAGCTCCAATGGCAAAAATAATCAATGATAATTTTGGTATTGTTAAAGGTGTTATGAATACTATTCATGCTTATACAAATGATCAAAGGTTAGCAGATGTTCCACATAAAGATTTAAGAAGGTCTCGTGCAGCTGCAGAAAATATTATTCCAACATCTACTGGAGCTGCTAAAGCTGTTGGAAAAGTTTTACCGGAACTTGAAGGAAAGTTAGATGGAATTGCTTGTAGAGTGCCTGTTCCTGACGGTTCAGCTGTTGATTTATTTGTAGAACTTGAGAAATCTATTGATATTAAATCTCTAAATGAATTGATTGAGAATCAATCTAAAAAAGAAAATTTAAAAAATATTTTAGAATATTCTGATTCACCAATAGTATCCTCAGATATTATTGGTAATTCAAAATCTTCAATTTATGATTCGTCTGCATCTCATGTTATTGATGGAAAATATTTAAGGACACTTAATTGGTATGATAATGAGTGGGGTTATTCAAACAGGGTTGTCGATCTAGTTAATCTACTAAGTAAATTCATATAAATAATTTATGAAAAATTTGATAAAAATTGCACCTGAGGGATATAGTATTATTCTGGTAGTCTCGTTGTTATGTATTTCTTCGTATTCTGCTTCAATCTTTTATAATTACTCTTGGATCTCATTACTTAGTTTATATTTATTTTATTTTTTATTAATTACATTCTATTTTTTTAGAGATCCTATTCGAAAAATTATTTCTAATGATGACTTTTTTTTATCGCCTGCTGATGGAAGAATCGTTGATATCAAACCTATAGATGATTCTGAACTAGGTAAATCAACTAAAATATCTATTTTTTTATCCTTCTTTAATGTTCATAGACAATGGGCACCAATGAATGCAAGGGTTTTAGAAACTAAATATAATCCTGGTAAATTTTTTGGAGCATTTAAAAATAAAGCATCTGAAAAAAATGAACAAACATCAATTTTATTTTGCGATAAGTATAAAAATCAATTTAAAATCAAACAAATTGCTGGATTTGTAGCTAGAAGAATCGTAAACCATATGAACCCTAATTTGGATGTTTTAAAAGGAGAAAAAATAGGTTTTATTAAGTTTGGTTCCAGAGTAGACATTATAGTACCTCAAAATTTTAAGGTTAAAGTTAAAAAAGGCATGAAAGTTAAAGGCTGTAAAACAGTAATAGGAAGCTACCTATAGGTATTAAACAAAACCTTTTGTATTTTTTTTTATTTTACTTAGTTTCATATTATGCATAAGTACCTTATCTTTTTTATTTTTCAAATTTCTCTTTTGTTATCTGATGGAAGTTACCAATATGATACCATTACTGAGCTTGATGGTATTAGAAATGGCCCAGATTACGCGGGAGGAATAATTTATTATCCATTGGATATTGAGTCAGAAATACCAATTGTCGTTATGATTCCAGGTTTTGCTAGTTATATTTCGTCAGTTGATGATTGGGGTGGTTATTTAGCTTCACACGGAATAGCAACAATGTTTGTAAATGTTAATAATATTTATTTTAATCCTACTTACAGGGCATTTGCTTTATTAGATGGTATAACTACGATTAAGCTTGAAAATGAAAGAATAGGTTCACCACTTTATCAAAAGTTAGATATTAATAGTATAGCAGTTTCAGGTTGGTCAATGGGTGGAGGAGGAGCGCAATTAGCAGCACAACAAGATCAAACAATCAAAACAGTTTTAGCTTTGTCTCCTTGGTTGGATAATCCAAATGATACTTTTAACAATAGTACTCCAATATTATTTTTAAGTGGTCAAAATGATAATATTGCATCAAATTTTTTTCATACTAATGTTTTTTATAACAATACTCCAATAAATATTGATAAGTTATTATTTGAAGTTTCAGGAGGAAATCATTATACTGTATGTAGTCCCTATAATAATGAACTTATGGCAGATAAAGTTATATTTTGGTTAGAATATTTTTTATTAAATGATACTTCAAATTGTGAATTATTAATAAGTGAGCCTATTAATTCATCTCTATTTTTAACTAATATTGAATGTAATAATTTTATTTTGGGAGATTTTAATCAAGATGGAATAATAAATATCCCTGATGTAGTTTCAGCCATTAATATAGTATTGCAACAAGATTACACCAACCTAATAGATATGAACCAAGATAGTTTTATAAATATTTCAGATATTATAATTATGGTAGATATAATCCTAAATCAATGATTATGAAAATTACTTCAAAAAAAAAATATTATAAAAATGGAACCTTAAAAGAAGTTAGAACTTTTAAAAATGAAATGAGGCATGGTAAGTGGATATACTATTATAAAAATGGGAATATTCACTATTATAAATCATATAAAAATGGTAAATTATATGGCGAGAGAAAATCTTTTTTTGAAAATGGTAAAATAAGTTTTTCTGGTTTTTTTAAAAACGACGAAAAAAAAGGTGAGTGGACTTATTTTGATTTAGATGGTAGTATCATAAAAAAAGATTTTTATTAATTTTATAAAGTTGTCAAGTATTAATTAACCCTGGAGCCGTCATAGTGAAAAAAAAATTGTTGGAATCTAGTATTATCTTGACCATTGTTTATTCAATCGGTCACATCATCATTGCAATGGCATGTAATATAATTATTAATGATGTAACATTTTATGGTGCATTAACAGATGGAATTATTGAACCATTAATTAATGCAGTTTGGTTTTATATAATTCATAAATTAGTTAAAGATTATTTTAAGTCTAATTCAAATTCATCGAACTATGCAAGCAATTGAAAACATATTATCTAGAAACTCTGTATCCAAACTAGAAGGACCACCCCCATCTAGAGAAGAAATGGATATAGTATATAAGTCTGCTTTACGCGCACCAGATCATAGGTGGTTGAGACCTTCAGAATTTATCGAGGTTACTGGAGATGGACTTAATAAATTATCTAAAATCTTTGAAACTTTTTCTAATGATAATATTAAAGACATAGATCACATTAAATTAGAAAAGTACAAGAATGCACCATTTAGAGCTCCAATGATTATAATTTTAATTTCAAATATTAAAATTCATCCTAAAGTTCCAGAAATTGAACAAATGTTATCAACAGCTGCAGCAGCCCAGAATATTTTACTTACATTAAGTGCTTTAGGGTATGGTGCAATATGGAGAACAGGAGCTTTTGCTTTAAATGATAAAATTTCTAATTATTTAGGCTTAGATGATTCAAACAAGATTTTAGGTTATATTTATACTGGAAAATCAAAAATAAAACCAAAAAAAATTCCAGATATTGATATTGATAATTTTGTAACAAAATGGGATTAAAAGATTTTGCAATTACAGACTAGCTTAACAGTTTTTATTTCAGGTTTGATCTCTGGTATTATTTTATATCAATCTATAGTAGTTGCTAGTACTGTATTTAAAAATCTAGATCCCGGCCCAACAAGCATTTTTTTACGTTCTATTTTTCCTAAATTCTTTAAAATAATATCTTTTTTAGGCTTATCACATTTTTTATTAGCTCTTATTTTTAAATATTCATTTTATAATATTTTAGTTGGTCTATTAACTTTAATTTTATCCACAATTTGTTTTCTCATCATTCCTATGACGAATGAAGCTACAGATTTAAAAAACAAAAAAAAATTTAAACTTTTACATACCATTAGTGTAGTTTTTACAATGATCATCCTAATTTTCAATATTAGTTTAATTTTCTGATTACAAAAATCTTATTTAAAATTTATTAATGTAGTAAACCTATTATTATAATTATATTAGGTCATGCCTATAAGCATAGAAAATAATAAGATAATTATTTCTAGTCCGTCTACATTAGAAATTGTTGGAGAGGTAAAAATTTCAAGTATTGAAGATGTAGAACAAAAACTTAATATTGCATCCAATTATAAAGAATGGACTTCACTTCACTTATCAAGAAGATGCAGTCTAATAAACAAATTCAGGAAGGTAGTTTTTAATAATAAAAAATTAGTTGAAAGCATAATTGAAAGTGAAACTGGAAAAAAAGATTTTGTTATTTTTGCTGAAATGTTATCCTTTTTTGATCATGCTAAATCAATGTCAAAAATTGCTAAAACTGCACTTAAAAATAGTAAAAGAAATTCTGGTCTTTTATTTAAAAATAAAAAAGCATATGTCAAATATGAGCCATTAGGCGTTGTTGGTATTATTTCACCTTGGAATTTTTCTCTTGCAACAGCTATGAAAGGGACAATCGAAGGATTGTTAGCTGGAAATAATATCGTTCTAAAGCCTTCCGAGTACACGCCACTTACCATAGAAATTATAAAAAAATTATGGGATGAAAACATTGGTTATAATGATGCTTTTCAAATTGTACATGGGGATGGAAAGGTCGGTTCAATTTTAGTTAAATCTGACTTAACTGATATTATTAGTTTTACTGGAAGTACTAAAGTAGGATTAGAAATAGCTAAAATATGTTCTGAAACGCTAAAACCTTGTATTCTTGAATTAGGCGGCAAAGATCCTATGATAGTATTGAAAGATGCATCAATGAAGAGAGCTGTTGAATCTGCTCTTTATGCAGGTTTATTTAATGCAGGTCAAACTTGTATTTCTACAGAAGAAGTATTTATTGAAAATGAAATTTTTGATGAATTTTTAGAATCGTTATCAGCAAAAATAAAGAATATTAAATCAGGTAGTACTCAAAATGACCAACTAGGTCCAATTATCACTCCAGAAAATAAACATAAAATTAATGATCATTTAAATGAGATAAAAAATAAATCAAAAGTTATTTATGGAATGAGTGGTGACCATGATAATTTTATCGCTCCTGCAATTGTAGTTGAACCCCCTGAAAATTCTAAAATAGTTAACGAAGAAACATTTGGTCCAGTTATTTCAGTTAGGTCTTTTAAAAATGAAGACGATTTAATTAATAAAATTCATAAAACTGGATATGGCCTTTCATCAAGTATTTTTAGTAATAATCAAAAAAGAATTAATAGAATTATTAGTAGATTAAAATTTGGCAATGTCAATATTAATGATGCAATGACAAGTTACATAATACCTTCCTTACCTTATGGAGGTGAAGGGAAAAGTGGTCTTGGTAAACAACATGGTGTTGAAGGTTTAAGATCATATTGCAGAGTAAAAAGTATTTTAGAAAATAGATTTAATTTTATAGATGAACCTACGTGGTGGAATCGTCCAAAAATTATTGAAAAGCTTCTAAGAAAAATTGTTAATATTATTTTTAGATTTTAAAAATACAAATGTCTGATAAATATACTCTAATTATTTTTGGGACTTTTATTTCTATAAGTATTTTTTTTACTTATTTATTTGTAACAGGTAATTGGTATTATTTTTATTATTTGATAAAAATGTTTTTACGAACTGCTACTCCATTAATTATAATTTATTTGCTATTGAGGAAGAAGTAAGTTGAATACTTCCGCTGAAAAAAATGTTTATTAGAAATTTAATCCAAAAAATACTGTACGATGTAAATCCAAAAGGTAATTTTAAAAATATTTTAAGTAATATTCGAAAAGATATAATCGCAGGTATTACTGTTGGTATTATAGCATTACCATTAGCACTTGCGTTTGGTGAAATGTCATTACTTGGTCCTGAAGCTGGGATATTGGGTGCGATAGTTGGAGGAGTAATTGGTGGAATATTTGGAGGTTGTATTATTAGCGTAAGTGGGCCTACGGCACCAACGGCTACTCAGATTGCAATTTTAATGACAGGCTTTATAGTAAGTTCATCAGGGCAATCTGATATAGATGCAATCTTTTCTATCATCTTTTTAAGTGGCTTAATAATAATTGGTTTTTCATTTTTGAATATTTCAAAATTCATACATTATATTCCATATTCTGTTTTAGCAGGCTTTATGTGTGGTATTGGTATTATTGTTATCATAAGTCAAATAAAGTCATTTTTAGGAATTCATACATTTTCAGAAATTGAAAACTTTGATCAAAATGTCTTACTTGTTAGTATCCCCTCCCTTCTTATAATGTTTTTTTGGAAAAGAATTAAATCAATCAGTGAAATTTTGGATAATATTCCAGCTCCTCTCGTATCTTTAATTTTTGGAACAGGAATTGCTTATTTTTTAAACTTAAATATTTCTTTAATTGGAGACAGGATGATTGGATCTGAGCAAGCTAGTTTATTTACTTTATATAAACCTGATTTTAGTAGATTTAAAGAATTTATAATTCCTGCCTTATCTTTAGCTGGCCTAGTATCGATTGATAGTTTATTAACATGTAAAATTGCAGATAATATGATTGGTGGTAAACATGAAAGTAATCAAGAAGTTTTTGGCCAAGGTTTTGCGAATATGCTCTGTGGATTATTAGGAGGTGCTCCAACTGCAACAGCGACAATGTTTACAGTTTCAAATATTAAGTTTGGTGCAAAAACTGTACTTTCTTCAATTGTTTATGGTTTAACACTTTTTGCTATTTTATTTGGATTTAATTTTTTGGTTGAATCAATACCTCAAGCATGCATAGCAGCTATTTTATTTAAAATAGGCTTTGACATAATGGATTATAGAATTCTTCCAATTTTAAAGAGATTGCCTTTATCTGATATATTAATATTTGCAATTGTTCTATTAATAACTGTTTTCGGAGACTTAATAGTCGCAGTTGGTATTGGTGTAATCATTGCATCATTGATTCAAATTAAAAATTTTAGGTTAAAATATTATCATAAATTCATCCATTTATCAGAATCTAGTCTTAATCCTAAATCTAAAAAAAATGAAACATTTAGTAAAATACCAGTTTATGTATTAGAACCGAATGGAACACTTTTTTTTGGATCGATTCAATCTTTATTAAATTCATATGATTTAAATATTGATAATGATTTATTATTGGTTGATTTGGCTAATGTTGATGCAATAGATTTGACAAGCGCTTTTGCATTAGAGGATTTTATAAATATTTTAAGCCATAAAAATATAACAGTTAATTTTTTAAATGTTAAATCTAATATTTCTAAAATTTTAGAAAATCTAAAATTGAATGAAAAATTTGAAATAAAACTTGATCAAAAATTACTTTTTGAAAAAATACTTAAAAAATATGATTAAAGATAATAATTATAATTTTTATATTACATCGTGAAAATTCTTTTAATTATATATAATATCTTATTTTTATTCATCGGTAGTGATATATTCATTCAAATAAATCATTGCCATCATGATCATGATAGCCATAATCATGCACATCATAGTCATGAACATCATAATCATCATGATGAAGATAAAGAAAAAGTTGATTTTCATAATTGTGATGAATGTATGAATTTTAATAATGATGAGAATTATGTAGATTCTTTTTACATCCAATTCTTTAAATTCAATATCAATAAATACAAGTTAGAAAATTTTAATACTATTGAATATGAATCATTTAGAGAATATCACAAAAGAGGTCCCCCTCAAGTTTAAATTCCCCAAAAAAAATTTTCCAGATTTTAATAATTGAAAATCTGAATTGTTTGTAATAAATCTATTAATAACAATTAATAGATAATTTTGCTAAATATTTTAGGAGATAATTATGAAAAAATTAATTATTAGCTTGCTTTTCATTTTCAGCGGATTAT
>CETL01334985.1_pt1 | contig 14756 bp, 12 predicted proteins | sample 356371 | NCBI WGS metagenome assembly CETL01 (sample SAMEA2622518, study PRJEB7988) | marine metagenome | biome: marine biome (ENVO:00000447); feature: surface water layer (ENVO:00002042); material: "saline water (ENVO:00002010), including plankton (ENVO:xxxxxxxx)" | depth 5 m | reverse complement strand
TTATCGTGAAGAACTAGAATTGCAGATTTATTTTGTATTTTAATTTCTGTAATTAATTGATCTACTAGGAAAATTCCATCTTCATCTAGACTTGAATAAGGCTCATCAAATAACAGCAAATCAGGATTAATTAAATCAATTTGAACAAGCTTCAACTTTTGCAACATTCCTCTTGAAAAGACAGCGATTGGCTTATCAATAAAATCAATTAACCCATAACGATCTAGTTTTTCCTGAATATATTTTTCTTTTGATGTCAAACCTCTGAGGCTTAATAGAAATCTTAAATTTTCTCTTGGTGAAAAAAATGAATACAAGCCAGGGTCGTGCCCGATGTACAAAATATTTTGTCGATGTGTACTATCGGCTGCAATCAAATTTTTTTCTTTAAATGCCATTGTTCCTGAATCTGCTTTCATAATTCTGGCAATTATCCTAAGAAGAGTACTTTTTCCAGAACCATTTTTACCCATCAAAGCAATGATTTCACCTTTATTTTGTGTAAAACTTATGTCATCAAGAACGTTCAATCTGTTAAAAGACTTGCAAATGTTCTTAATAGAAAGCATTCATTTTTTCTTTAAGCTAGCTATAATCTCAGACACTTCAGCTTTTATTTCTGATCTACGCGACAAAAAATCATCTTTATTTAAATTTCCAATATCAAATTCCATTTCAAGCTCTTTTATTTGACGATATAGAATGATTTTTTTTCTTTTAAGTAAATCTTTATCGTAAGCGTTATTAATTACATTGATTTTAGATAGTAATAGTGGCTGAATAGAATATATTAGAGGTGCTACAAATATAATGATAGTAAAAATATGGCTAGCAACAAAATCCAAAGCTTAATCCTTTCTAGGCCACAATGCAATTAATGTGCCAAAGGCCAATATGTAACCTCCGATCCATACCCATTTAACTAAAGGGTTAATCATAATTTTAATAAATGCAGTACTATTATCATTGCTTACTGAAGAGAAAATGGAGTAAATATCTTTATTAATTGTTGAATATATATCTAATTCACTATGAGGCTGTCGCTTATTTATATCAGGATTTTTGTGAAAATAAACTCTTTTTTCTGGTCGAAGGTTTGTAATAAAATTTCCTGCAGCATCCGATACACGTAAATCAGTTATCCATGCATAATGATTTGGTCTTTCTTCTTCATACATTCTCGTTAGTTGAATATTATAATTTGCCACACTCTCACTCTGTCCAACCTGAATGCCAAATTCTTTTTCTTTGTCAAATGCATGCCCTGTAAAACCAATAAACATTAAGACAATTCCAAGATGAACGATATAACCACCGTATCGTGAACGATTCTTTACAATCATTTTATATAAAGAAAGAAGTACAGTTTCACTAAACTTCCTTTTTCGGACTTTAACACCCTTGATAAACTCACTTGAAATAGCGATAACAACAAAAATACATAAACTAAAAGATATAACTGTATATGTAGTAAACCCTAAAATGACAAATAAAATTGCTCCTAAAAGTCCAAATGCAATAGGAAGTGCAAAGTTCTGTATTAGTTTATTATTAGAAGTCCCTTTCCATGCAAGCATAGGGCCAATTCCTGTCAAAGCTAGTAAAGCTAAACCAATAGGTGTATTGATCTGATTAAAAAAGGGGGGGCCTACAGAAATTTTATCTCCATTGAACCATTCGGTTATCACTGGAAATAATGTGCCCCAAAACACGCCAAAACACATCACTACAAAAATTAAGTTATTAAATAGAAAACCGCTTTCCCTTGATGAGACAGATTCAATTTTTCTTGGGGATTTTAAAACCGCCATTCGTGAAAACATCAATCCAAAGGAGCTTGCAAGAATTATAAAGACAAAAGATAAAAATACAGGACCAAGAGACGACTCAGTAAAAGAGTGAACAGAGCTCATTACACCAGAACGGGTTAAGAAAGTTCCAAAAATACATAGGCTGAAGGTTAAAATGATAAGTACCATATTCCAAATTCGAAGCATATCTTTTTTTTCTTGAACAATTATTGAGTGTAAAAAAGCAGTTGCCGTAAGCCAAGGCATAAAGCTTGCATTTTCAACAGGGTCCCAGGCCCAATAACCACCCCAACCTAACTCTTGATATGCCCACCAGCCACCTAAAATGATACCAATGCTTAAAAATAACCATGAAACTAGAGTCCATCTTCTTATACTTCGAATCCATAAAGCTCCAATATCTTTATTAACAAGAGCAGAGAAGGCAAATGCAAATGGAACAGAAAAACCAACATAGCCAAGATACAATGTTGGGGGATGAATAGCCATTGTGATATTTTGAAGTAATGGATTTAATCCATTACCATTTTGAACTACAAAATCCGCTTGAGTTGGTTCGAATGGGTTTGTAATAAAGTTGGTGAGAATTAGAAAAAAAAGCTGTATGACAGACATCGTTATTATTACCCAAGGCATCAAATTTAAGTGTCTATCCTGATTTTGGATAATGGTTACAGTGTTAAAAATAGATAGGATAAATAGCCAAAATAACAATGAGCCTGATTGACCAGCCCACAATGCAGAAATTTTAAAAATATTAGGTGTTTCATAGCTTGTATATCGAGCGACATAATCAATATCAAAATTGCTAATAAAAAGCTGGTAGCCAAGAATGAAGGTAGAAATAAAAACAAAAAAAGATATTGCTAAGCCCAGCCTTTGACCAGCGAGAAATAGGCGATGATCTAGGGTGCGATTGTATGCAATTAGCGTTATAATTGAAAGTACACTGCAACCCAGTGCGAGATTTAATGCTACTCCCCCAGCTACAGGTGTCATGTTTCTAATTCTTCAAGTTTGTAATTAGACTCTTCACGCAAATCACCCTCGTATCGAGATGCGCATTTTGTTTGAAGCTCATCAGCAACAAAGACACCGTCACGGTATTCGCCCGTAACTATAACCTCAGCACCATCTTTAAATAAGTCAGGTCGGGTCTTGGAGTAATTAACTGCAAGTTCGGCAGTACCTTCTTTCAAAACAAAGAAGCATTCTAGCTGGTTTGTCTTGGAGATCTCTATTGAGCCCTTTTTAACGATTCCACCTAATTTTGTTCTTGACGAAATTTCGTTTGTAACGAGGCTCTCAACCGATACGAACCTAGCCATTGCTTTATCGTCGCTAGGATTCAAGGAAACCCATCCTATCCAAAAAAGGATTACAAATAATGTTCCTGCAATTAAACTAAATATTTTGTTATTCATGGTGCTAATTAATCTCTCAATCATTAACTACGAATTTAAAACACAGAAGTTTCATTCCATTCACCAAATTCATTTTTCATTATTATTACTATTTCACCCATTGTTGCTCCAGCTTTTACAGCTCCTATGATTGAAGGTAGCAGGTTATCGCCATTTCTGCATGAATCTTTAACTTTGGATAAAGTTTTTTTAACATATTCAGCATCCCTAGATTTTCTAAGTTTTTCTATCTTTTTATTCTGATGCTCTTCAACATCTCTGCCGATTTCTAATATTGGTATATCGATCTTTTCATCGGGCTTTGTAAAATCATTAACCCCCACATGAATAAGCTCATTGCTGTCAATTTTTTTTTGGTGGGCAGACGCTGAGCGTGAAATTTCATATTGAAAATAACCTTTTTCTATTGCAGATATAACGCCACCCATAGATTCAATTTCTTTAAAATATTTTTCTGCCTCATCTTCAATTCGATCTGTAAGGCTCTCCACAAACCAAGAACCACCTAAAGGATCAGTCACATTAGATACTCCAGTTTCAAATGCTATTAGCTGTTGCGTTCGCAATGCAATTTCAGCTGCTTTTTCAGAAGGCAATGCGAGTGTTTCATCCATAGAATTAGTATGCAGTGACTGCGTACCGCCAAGCACAGCTGCAAGGCCTTGAAAAGCTGTTCTGGAAATATTGTTTTCTGGTTGCTGCGCAGTTAGTGAGCATCCTGCGGTTTGCGTGTGAAATCTTAACTTCCAAGATTCAGGGTTCTTAGCACCGAAGTGATTCTTCATTCGCTTTGCCCAAATTCTCCTAGCTGCACGAAACTTTGCTATTTCTTCAAAAAAATCAAGGTGCGAATTGAAAAAGAAAGATAATCTTGGAGCAAATAAATCTATATCAATACCAGCATTGATTGCATATTCAACATATGTAAAACCATCAGCAAGGGTAAATGCTAGTTCTTGAGCTGCTGTTGAGCCAGCTTCGCGAATATGATAACCTGAAATTGAAACGGTGTTGTACTTTGGCATATTTATAGTACAAAATTCAATCATATCTGTAACAAGTCTCATAGATGGTTCTGGAGGAAATATCCACTCCTTTTGCGCAATGAATTCTTTTAATATATCATTTTGAAGAGTACCTCTGAGATTTTTGATATCAACCTTTTGCTTTTCTGCGGTTGCAATATATAAAGCTAATAGAATTATTGCTGGGCCATTAATTGTTTGAGATACCGATATTTCTCCAAGATTTATACCAGAAAAAAGGTCTTCCATATCGTCGAGACATGCTACAGAAACCCCGCACTTACCCACCTCCCCTTCAGACCAAGGATGATCTGGGTCATAGCCCATTAATGTTGGCATATCATATGCTACGGAAAGTCCAGTTTGCCCTTTCTTCAATAATGAATGAAATCGCTTGTTTGTTTCACCAGCTGTACCAAATCCAGAAAACTGCCTTTTTGTCCAAAGTTTTCCGCGATACATGCTTGAATGAACTCCGCGCGTGTAAGGATATTGCCCTGGAAAGCCGATATTATCCATATAGTTTTCATCAGGGTTTTTTGGGTAGTAAAGTGGGTCCAGTTTTTTACCACTCAAAGTGTCAAAATTGTAATTCCTTGAAGGAGCATCAGCTAAGCTCTTCTCCCATTCATGCTTTGCATTATCAAAAGATTTTTTATTTTTTGACATCGAAACTTAGATCCTTATACGTTTTTTTTAATTTGAAGCATCTTATTTATACCTTCTAATAACATCCAAATTATTAATACAATTAGTAAAATAGTTAAAATAAATAAAGTATTATTTATCCCATAGAATGAAATCGCGTTTACCATTAAAGCGGAAAAAGTTATTATCATTAAAAGTATCATCGGAATAAATAACGGAAGTATGGGTTTTCTTTTTTTCCAAAAATAAAGTGTAAGCACCATTAGGGTTAAGGCCGCTAACATTTGATTGCTCGCACCAAAAATTGGCCACAATACCCAACCTGCTTGCCTTGAGATTCCCGATGAGGGATCTTCAATATTCCAAAAAGCCATCAAGAGTGCTGGTAAAACCGCAATTAACGTACCAAGGTATTTATTCGAAAGAATTTTAATATTAGCAGCTTTTCCAAACTCATTTAAAATGAAACGCTGTATTCTCATAGCGGTATCAAGTGTTGTTGCAGCAAATGAAATAACCAGTACAGCCATTAAAGTATTTGCAAAAGACTGAGAAATACCAAGTGACTTTATAAGAGCTCCTCCGCCCAAAACAAATGCTGCGGCTTTGTTTCCACTGGCATGCTCCCACGTGTCATAATACTTTGACCAGTCAAGGTCAGTAATATAGCCATTACTTGGAAGGTTCGCATGGCCAACTAAAGAAATTCCCGCAACAGCTGCGATAGTAGAAATTAAGGCAAGAGTACCTTCGCCAAGCATTCCTCCATACCCAATCATTCTAGCATCTGCAAAATTTTCCAATTGCTTAGAAGTAGTTCCAGATGCAACTAAACCATGAAAGCCGCTAATTGCGCCGCATGCAATAGTAACAAAGAGCAGAGGAAATAAATTAGGAGCGCTTGGGTCAGAAAGAGGTCTTATCGCTGGCGCAGAAACGATAGGCTGCGAAACTATAACACCTAAAAATAATAGAGCAAGTCCAATAAATAACTGATGACTATTAATATAATCTCTTGGCTGAAGCAGGACCCAAACAGGAAGCAGGCTTGCAATTGAAGCGTAAATAAATAAAAGAATAATCCAGATATTTTTAATATCAGCCGCAGAGGTAGAGGTAAAAAGAATTATAGGGTTGTTTGATCCAACCCAAACGAAAAAATAAAGCAAAGCTACAGAGCACAGTGACAGAAACAGACCATTTATATTTTTTTTATTTAACAGTATTCCCATAATTAAAGCAATTATTATTTGAATATTTACTGGAATAACAGATGTTGGAACTGAAACGAAAAGATCAGCAATTGCCATTGCAAAAACTGCAAGAACAAGCCATACCAATAATAAAACAAAGATAAGGAACATTAATCGGACACGTTTGCTAATCACAGACGAAGTTATATCTGCAATACTTCGACCCTGCTCTTTTACGCTTAGAACTAGGGCGCCCAAATCATGAACAGCACCCATAAATACTGTTCCAACTAATATCCAAAGTAATGCAGGAAGCCACCCCCAGTAAGCTGCAACACATGGACCTATAATTGGAGCTGCGCCAGCAATAGAAGTGAAATGATGTCCAAAAAGAATATGCTTTTTTGTAGCATGATAATCTATACCATCAGTCATGCTTATTGATGGTGGTATTAGTGGTTTATTTATTTCAAATATACTTTGCGATACATACTTTGAATAAAACTTATAGCCTAGAAAAAAAGCAGTAAAGCCTACAGCTACAAGAACTAAAGAGCTCATAAAATCAATATTGAAGTTTTACAGGGTTATCTTTATTGATCACTGCCTTTTCTATTCCATTTTGGTTTACACCCCATTTTTCAAGGAGAAGGTCTCTAGGACCGTGCTCTACAAATTCATCTGGGAGAGATATAATTTTTACATTGCCCTTATATTCATGTGTTATAAGCCAAGATGCAACACTTTCACCAAAACCGCCTGTCTGAACACCTTCCTCAATTGTTATAACATTTTGAAATTTATTTATAATGGATCTTAAATAGTTTATATCCATTGGCTTGATAAATCTACAGTTCACCACTTCACAATCAATTCCATTATGCATAAGGTTTTCTGCGGCATTAATTGCGTCATATACCTGAGGACCAACTGCAAGAATTACAGTATTTCCATCTGATTTACGGCATACTTCCCAGCTACCAATTGGTAGTAGCTCAGCTTGACCTTTTGTATCAAAATTTACTGAGCTTGCCTTGGGATAGCGAATAGAAAAAGGGCCATCGGTATAGTCGAGAGCAGTGTAAAGCAAATGCCTGAGCTCATTTCCATCTTTAGGAGCAGTTACAATTAGATCTTGAACACATTTTAAATATGCAATATCAAGAGCGCCATGATGAGTAGGTCCGTCTTCTCCAGCAATTCCCGCTCTATCCATACAAAATACTACTGGGAGATGCTGAATAGCTGCATCATGAATAATATGGTCGTAGGCTCTTTGTAAAAATGTAGAATATATAGCTGCTATTGGTCTGACGTCTTGGGTAGCTAGACCTGCTGCAAAAGTAACAGCATGACCTTCTGCTATACCGACATCATAATAGCGCGATGGAAATTCTTTTGCATAGGGTACTAAACCTGTTCCCTCACGCATCGCTGCAGTGATACATACCGTATCCTTTCTATTTCTTGCTATTTCACATACAAGCGATCCAAATACATCTTGAAATACAGGTGATTTAACCACAGAAGGAGTTTTTTGATCAATTTTACCATTAGCCTTACTAGTGGGTTTCACAGCATGAAACTTTACAGCGTCTAAATAATATTCATCATTATTAGAATTAGTAGAAACCATGCCTTTACCTTTTTTCGTTAAAATATGAAGTAAGCATGGGGTTTTTAAATCTTTAATTCTATCTAGTGTCGAAACAAGCTCATCTAGATTGTGGCCGTCAATGGGACCAAAATATCTAAAACCTAACTCTTCAAATAGCATACCAGGGACAAGAAAAGATTTCAAGCTCTCTTCAACTTTTCTTAATACCTTCTGGATAGTTTTCTTTCCAAAAGTCAGCTTGCCTGCAACATCCCATATCTCAGATCGAATTTGATTATAAACTGGATTTGTTACAATTTTAGTCAAATAGGTATTTAAGGCGCCAACATTTGGACTTATTGACATTTCATTATCATTTAAAATTACCAACATAGGCGTTTTTAAATGTCCAGCATTATTCATTGCCTCAAAAGCTAATCCACCTGTCATCGAACCGTCACCAATGACGGAGACTACTCTATGGTTTTTGCCGTTGATTTTTTGAGCTTCAGCTATTCCAGTCGCAGCTGAAATTGAAGTTGAGGCGTGTCCAGCTCCAAAAGCATCATACTCGCTCTCACTAATTTTTAAAAATCCACTTAAGCCACCCATTTTTCGAATCGTGTTAAACTTATCTAGTCTTCCGGTTAATATCTTGTGTGCATAACCTTGATGTCCAACATCCCAAACGATCTTGTCTTTAGGAGTATTAAATACTTTATGGAGAGCAACAGTCAGCTCAATTACTCCTAACGTAGGAGCAAGATGACCTCCTATTTCGGTAACCGTTTCTATGGTAAAATGCCTGAGCTCATCAGCTAATTTATTCAATTCATCTGAATTCAACTTACGAACATCAGATGGAGATTTTATTTTAGGCAATAAATTAAGCAGCATTGTTTTCTTTCATGAGTTCATTTTTTTTTGTAAAAATATAATTATGGAAAAAAGCTATGTCGCTTAATTCAGGGTGAAAAGTTAGGCCATAATGAATACCAGACTTAACAACGACAATATCACCATTGCATTTTGCTATAACATCAATTGAATCACCAGTACTAATTATCTTGGGTGCACGAATAAATGGTGCTTTTATACTAAAGGCTTGCTGATTGATATCAACTTTAACATTTCCTATGAAAGAGTCGGCTTGCCTTCCATAAGCGTTCCGACTTACCTCAATATCAAGAATACCTAAAGTAGAAAGTTGATTGTCGTTTTTAATGCGAGAACTCATCATAATAAGACCTGCACAAGTACCTAAAATTGGTTTTTTCAAGGAAAAAGCTTTTATTTCATCATGAAAACCAACTCTTTTCATGAGATCATTGATTGTTGTTGATTCACCGCCTGGAATAATTAATCCATCAATGTCTCGCAATTGATTTGGATATCTAATTTCCTTAACTGGGATTTTTAATCCCTCAAGAATCTTAGTGTGGGCATGATAATTTCCCTGCAATGCCAATATTCCAATCATAGTCCTAAACCGGTATTTACCAACCTCTTTCCTGCATTCTTTCAGCTTCTGGAATTTCAGACATATCAACGCCTTTCATTGCAGATTTTAGCCCAGTAGAGATTTCAACTAATTTTTTGGCATCTTGATAATATGTTACAGCATCAACAATGGCTTTCCCCCTAGGAACTGGATCATCGCTCATAAATATACCAGAGCCCACAAAAACGGTTTCCGCTCCAAGTTGCATCATTAATGATGCGTCAGCTGGTGTTGCTATCCCTCCAGCTGCAAAGTTAGGGACGGGAAGCTTTCCAAGCTTAGCAACCTGCTGAACCAAAGAAAAAGGTGCCCCCATGTTTTTAGCTGCCGCCATCAACTGGTCTCGATCCATTACTGTTAAGCCTTTAATTTCACTCTGAACTTGACGCATATGCCTTACCGCTTCAACAATATTTCCACTACCGGGCTCACCCTTTGTGCGAATCATAGCAGCCCCCTCACCAATTCTTCTTAAAGCTTCACCTAAGTTTCTGCAACCACATACAAAAGGAACTTTAAAATCATGCTTCCAAATATGGTTATGTTCGTCAGCTGGAGTCAAAACTTCGCTTTCATCAATAAAATCTACTTCTAATGCTTCTAATATCTGGGCTTCAGCAAAGTGTCCAATTCGCGCCTTTGCCATTACAGGTATTGTGACTGAATTCTGAATATTTTCAATCATTTGAGGATCGCTTGCTCGTGCTATTCCACCCTCTTTTCTAATTAGAGCTGGTATCCTCTCGAGCGCCATTACTGCTACAGCACCAGCTTGCTCAGCTTGCTTAGCTTGCTCAGCGTTCATTACATCCATAATGACTCCACCTTTAAGCATTTCAGCTAAACCAACTTTTACTTCAAAATTTTCGTTTTTAGGCATAAATCTCCTCCTTTTGTACATTTCCTATTTCTTTAATTCTGTCAAGAACTTCATTTATAATATTATCTGGTGTGCTAGCTCCAGCAGATATTCCAACAGTTTCACAATTATCAAGCCAAGTCTCATCTATATCATCAGCACATGTTACTTGATAAGATCTAGTGTTGCGCTCTTTTGACAAATCTGTTAAACGTTTAGAATTCGCGCTGGTAAAAGAGCCAATAACAATCATTGTATCGCATTTTTCTGATAATTCTTTTATTTGTTCTTGATTTCTTTTTGTTGGAAAGCATATCGTATTTACAAATCTAAGATCCACTACTTTGCTCATCAAAATATTTACTATATCTTGAACGTTTTCTATAGTTTGTGTTGATTGACTTACGATGCCAGCTCTCTTTGTTTTTCTCAAACGCATAGCTTCTTCAGAAGTTGCAACAATTACAGGGTTTTTTACTTGGCTTGCAATACCAACAACCTCGTCGTGACCGTGGTCACCAATAATAATAATCTTTCTTCCGTCCTTTTCAAGTTCTTTAATCTCATCATGTATATCTCTAACGAGTGGACAAGTAGCATCAACAATATTCATTTTTTTTTCTTCAGCTTTTCTGGTTATGTCAACGTGAGTACCGTGAGCACGAAGAAGCACAGGTCTACCATCAGGAACATCATCTAATGAGTCAACTACTTTAGCCCCGACTTTATCTAAATCATCAACCACATTTTCATTGTGAACAATATGGCCAAGCATATAAACATCTCCATGTTCTTTTGCTGTATCATATGCCATATTAACGGCGTCGCGAACCCCAAAGCAGTAACCTGCATTTTTTGCTAATATAATTTTCATTAAGCCTGAACCTTATTCTGTTTATTAATTTCAAAAAAAGTTTTGTCTAATATTTTTTGCAATAAAATTTCAGTTTTTTCTTCAGCAGTAGCACCAGCTGCAAATTTGTGCCCTCCACCTCCAAATTCTTTAGCAATTTTGTTAATTACGTACTTTCCCTTAGATCTAAAATTTATACGACATTTTTCAAATTCATTTTCACAGATCATGATAGCAACTTCAACTCCATTAATTGATCTAACAAAATCAGTAAAACCATCAACCTCACTAGAAATGATACCACTATCATCAATCATCTTCTTTGAAATAATGAATGAAGCAACTTTACCATCTAAATCAAACCTTAAATTATCTATTACTTTTGCAAGTAAAGAAATTTGAGCTACGGACTTATTTTCATAAATGGATTGATAGATTTTAGAATGATTAATATCAAAAGCCAAACAATCCATTGCTATTTTATGACTTTTTTGATTGGTATTATTGTGTCGAAAAGATCCAGTATCTGTCATTATAGCGGTATATATTCCCTTAGCAATAACTTCGTTTAAAATAATTTGATTTTCCTGTAGAAAGTCGTAAACCAATTCACCGGTAGCTGCAGCTTCAATATTGATGTAGTGCTCGTGAAAACGCTCATCATTTAACTTTGGATGATGATCTATATTAATTACCTTAGTTTTATTTGAGAGCAATTTATCACCGAGAGGACCAAGTCTATTGTACGAACCAATGTCAAAAATTAAAGCTAGATCAACTTTATTGAGCCAAGAATCGTGAAAGGTTAAATCGTATGTTTCTATATTATTGCTATCATTCAAAAAATTGTATTCAGTAGGAAACTTTGAAATTTGAATTATCCTGCAATCTATACCTAAATCAGAGATGTAGCTATGCATCGCTACAGCGCTTCCCAATCCATCTCCATCTGGATTCATGTGGGTTGAAAGCACTATTCTGTCTGAATTCTTAATGCTTTGATTTAGTTTTTTCCAGTTATTCATAATCTTTAAGGACTAAGAATTTAAGTATTATTTATATATTAAAGCTAAGGAATGAGGGACAAAATTTAACGTTTCCAAAGTATCTCTTCAGAGCCGCGCTCAGAAGAGACATATCGGGCTAAAACAAAAAGGTAATCGCTCAATCGATTTAAATATGGTAGCCAAATATTTTTTTCTTTAATTAAATCCAAGATTGCAACACAAGACCTTTCTGCTCTTCGACAAACGGCTCTCGCTAAATGAATTCTTGAACAAAATTCGTCACCTCCAGGCAATATAAATTCTTTTAAAGGCTTTAAAGTTTGGTTTAACTCATCAATTCGCTCTTCAAGGAATTCTAACCTTTCCTCATTTATAAGAATAGTTCCTGAATTAATAATTGAAATCTCTCCTCCAAGATTAAATAAGTCTTGTTGTATAGAAAGGAGCTCTGAAGCAATCGATTTTGATTTACATGATGATAAAGCTAAACCTAAATGAGAATTTAATTCGTCAATGTCTCCAAGTAAATTTATTATTAAATGCGATTTAGAAACGCGTTCGCCGTTTCCAAGGCTAGTATTACCTCTGTCTCCAGATTTAGTTGTTACTTTTGAAATCCTCATATATTAAAAGAAAATAAGTGTAACAATTCCGAACAAAGGAAATAAAATGATCACAGAGTAAAAAAAGTAGCCAAAAAATGAAGGCATTTCTATTCCAGACGACTCAGCAATAGATTTAACCATAAAGTTTGGTGCGTTTCCAATATAGGTATTTGCGCCCATAAAAACAGCACCAGCCGAAATGGCTAATAAAGTCTGGGACAATTCACCCATCAGAATTTGAGCATCTCCTCCAGCGGTATTAAAAAACACTAGGTACGTGGGAGCATTGTCAAGAAAGCTGGACAATATTCCTGTAAGCCAAAAATACATATGATTTACTGGTCCCGAATCGCTAGAAACAGAATTAATTACAACAGAGAGAGCGCCAGATGTTCCAGCTTTTAAAATCGCTATCGCTGGTATGATTGTTATGAAAATGCCTGCAAAAAGCTTCGCCACTTCTTGAATTGGAAACCATGTGTACTCATTTCCTTCACGAATCTCTTTAGAGGTATAATTCCAGCTCAAATAAGTAAGCAAAAGTAAAAGCCCGTCCCTAATAAGATTTTGAAGTTCGACATGGACATAAAAAACAGTCAAATCAATATTAGGCTTCCAAAAGCCACTTAATAGCACTGAGAATACCACTCCTGCGATTAATAACAAATTGAATGATCCTTTAATAGCAATTTTTTCATTATCTGTAGATGAGGGTATATCTGATTCTTTTCGATATTGAAAAGAATCGTAAAAATAGAAGATGATTAAAAGTGAAATTATCATAAATACCATAGGGAGGAACATCGCCTTAGTTGTCCAGAAAAAATCAACTCCTTTTAAAAAACCGAGGAAAAGCGGTGGGTCACCTAATGGAGTAAGTGATCCACCAATGTTGGCTACAAGGAAAATGAAAAATATTACAATATGAACTTTATGTTTTCTATCCTTATTCGCTCTAAGAAGAGGTCTAATTAGAAGCATTGCTGCTCCAGTAGTACCCATCCAACTAGCAAGTAATGTGCCTACAAGAATAATTCCACTATTAACTATAGGTGTTCCCACAAGCGAACCAGTCAATTGGACACCGCCTGAGATAGTGAACAGTGCAAGTAAAAGAATAATAAAGGGAATATATTCAAGCAAGCCTACATGTAAAACCTCATATAAAGCTATTTGCCACCCTTGAGTGAAAAGAAAAGGAAGGATAAATAGCGTAGCCCAAAATGCAGAGACTTTTCCAAAATTGTGGTGCCAATATTCTGGTGCGACTAATGGAAAAATAGCAATCGAAAGTAAAATACCTGCAAATGGAATTACCCATAATATAGATAAATCACCACCTTCGAGATGAGGAGCACCAGATGAACCAGCCAAAAGAGTTGTCGACAATAAAAAGATGGAAGTTATTTGTTTCATAATTTTTTGATTTATTGTTGTTAATTGACAATCAAAACTTAAATATTGTTTTACTAATCATCCTAATTATTGATGTAAAAATATATTTTTATTTTGTTTTAAATTTAATCATGGAATTATTGTTAACTATTGCTGTTATTGGGCTTGCAATTCTAGGGATGTCTATTGGCATTGTTTTCAACAACAAACCTTTACAAGGATCTTGTGGTGGTGTTGTTGAGAACTGTGTATGTTTGAAAGGGGGAGATTGTGATGATCCATCGCAGCAACCAAATATTAATTTAGAAGACTGATTTCCATACCACTCGATTTTATAGTTGTAAAACCTTCACCTTCATTGATTACCCAAAAAGCTTCTATATCATTATTATTTTCTACCAACTGCTTTCCTGATTCTAAAGACATAACATTCAATACCGTTGCAACTGCATCAGCGTCCATACATGATTTTGCTAGCACCGTAACCGATGCTATATTTGACTCAATTGCATAGCCGGTTCTGGGATCAATAATATGCGAATATTTTTTGGAATCATGCTCAAAAAAATTTCTGTAATTACCAGATGTTGCCATTGATTTGTCTACCAAAGAAACAATACCCATAATTTTTTCGCCTGGATTAGTGTTTGGTAATGGGTAATCAACTCCAATCTTCCATGGTTTTTTTTGGATATTTGTTCCTGAAACCTTAACCTCGCCTCCAATCTCAACCATATAATTACTATAACCAAAAGACTTCACTAATGAAAAAAGGTGGTCTACACCCCAGCCTTTTGCAATAGCATTCACATCAATCTGCTGACCTTTTTTTGCTTTG
>CETL01031036.1_pt1 | contig 14806 bp, 18 predicted proteins | sample 356371 | NCBI WGS metagenome assembly CETL01 (sample SAMEA2622518, study PRJEB7988) | marine metagenome | biome: marine biome (ENVO:00000447); feature: surface water layer (ENVO:00002042); material: "saline water (ENVO:00002010), including plankton (ENVO:xxxxxxxx)" | depth 5 m | reverse complement strand
GCTGGGGTATGTTTGGGTGTTGTGACCATAATGATCCGTAAAGAAAACGAGTCTGCGTTTCAAATTGTTCTTATGGGAAATATTTTAACCGCACTTGTTTGCATTCCTTTTATGTTTGCAGGTTTTCAGGAAACTGCATCTACTGATTGGTTCATTATTTTTGTTTTAGGGATTATCCAGTTAGGTATCCCATATATTTTGTATACAAAGGCTCTGCGCCAAGTAAAAGCTTTGGATGCAATACTTGTAAGCATGATTGAACCTATATTAAATCCATTTTGGGTATATATTTTTGTTGGTGAAAAAATGGGTGAATGGGCGCTATTTGGAGGAATATTAGTTTTATCAGGATCTATTGGAAGAGCAATAATTAAAATAAAGTTAGGGCAAATTGGATGAATGGTATCGTAAAAGAATACAACAAGCAAAAAGGTTTTGGGTTTATTTCAGGTGATGATGGTGAAGATTACTTTGTTCATGTATATGGTCTTGGACCCAAATTAAAGCAATCCGGTTTACGTGCAGGTCAACGTGTTGTGTTTGATATTGATTTTGACATGAAGGGTGATAAGGCTATAAATGTCAGACCCTCCTAATAAAAATAATTATCCAATAAATTTATTAATATGAACTCTGGAACTAACCGGAATTTTGTGCCCCGCATCAAAAGATTCAAATGCAACTTTATATCCAAGCTCTTTTAATATTTTAAAAGATTCTTTACTTTCACTTATTGAGACCGTTTTATCGTTTGTTCCATGCATGATAAGTACCCTTGTAAATAAGCTTCCAGGATTCATTTCAGCTTTTAACTGATCCTTGAATTTTATAAACCCAGCTATGGGGATTATTCCACCAACTGAAAATGGCATCTTTGTTGCATATTCCATTGCAAGGCAAGCTCCTTGAGAAAAGCCGATTAGGTATATATTTTTAGCCGCAAAGCCGCTTTTAATTATCTCGTTAATTAAATTCTTTAACCCGTTCATAGTTTTTCCATATCTCCATCCATCTAAATCATTTCCACCGAACCACGAATTCCCTTTCTTTTTTTCAGCCTTATATGGCGCACGTGGAAAGTACCATTTTACATCTTTGATCTTGAGCATTTTAGCTACGGGTTCAAAAACAAACTCATCGCCAGTCCAGCCATGAAGCGCAATGATAGCTTTAGATGGATTATCGTGCTTGCTAAAATCGCGTCTAATTAAATCCAAATTCAGACTTATTTAAAATTAGCATCTGCAGTAAGCACCCAATTAGCGTTTCCGGGAGTTCTGCTTGGTTCAAGCCGATAAAGTTGAGCTGTTGCTGTGTCAAGCATATAATGCCAATGTGTCCGTTCGATTTGGAAAGATTGAAGCTGGAACCGACCCGCTGCTTTGTCCTTATCCAGCTGATCTTTCACATAGGTATCTAATTGACCCATTAATGTATTTAAACTGTCACCCTTTTTTTGTTGAGCACCAACAAACAAAAAAAGTGCAATGGTAATTGATAAGCCTGTGACTATACCTTTAATATACTCTTTCATTGTTACTCCTTTACTTTATTAAGTATCTAGTTTTCTAATCTTTTCATATTCTTTCATTTTTAGAACAAAGTCATCCTCATCTACGGCCTGAAGAAGAGGGCTGATTTTAATATTTTCTTTAATTGTTATACTTGATCTTGGGCCATAATCGTGGCCAGGATATATGGTAGTTTTATCTGGCAGGGTAAGTATTTTATTGTACACTGATCTATACAAGTCCCTTGTGTCGCTTTTTTTATCAATTGTCCTGCCTGTTCTTCCAACGAATAATGTATCACCTGTAAACAGCACATCATCTAATAAATAACATACTGAATCTGGATAATGACCAGGAGTATGAATGATTTCTAAATTAAGCTGACCAACAGAAACAATATCCCCATTATTAACTGGTTTGATATAGTTACACTTTATCTTATCCTGTGAATCCTTGAAAACTATTGTTACAAGATTTGGAAACGCATCAACATACTCATCGATAAAGGCACAGTGATCCCGATGCGTATGCGTAATGAACAGGGTGATCAATCCTCGACGATTGATAAATGAAGAGATTTTTTTTAATGGAACAGATGCATCCACCAAAAATTGGTTACTTGTGCGCATGCACGTGACTAGATATGTTAAATTTTTATCGAATCCCCCAGTAAAAGATCGTATTGAATAATCAGAATAGCTCATAAGTAATAGAATTTAATTCTCTTTTAAGAACAAATTTAAGTCTGTTATATTTATTATTGTATTTTTACTATTTTAGGGAGTGCTTATGGAAACTAAACAATTAGCGGTCTATTTAATTATTGCTGGAGCGGTAATCTTAGCATTGAAATTTATTACTGAAATAATCAGTTTTATACTCAGCGACTTTTTTCTTGGACTTGGAGCAATTTTAGTGGTTGGAGGGGCAGCTATGCTGGCATTAAAGTTTTTTAAAGAAAATCGTGATGATGCTGATGATGAACCTTTTAGAGGAATTAAACAATGATTGTTACAACTACTGAAAATGTGTCAGGTTGTGAAATTGATACACACCTAGGAACCGTAATTGGAAACACCATTAGGGCAAGGCATGTTGGAAAAGATATTCAAGCTACATTTAGAACGATAATGGGTGGAGAGATTAAAGAATATACATCAATGATGGCTGAATCTAGAGAGCAGGCTCTGATGAGAATGAAAGATAGGGCAAATGAACTGGGTGCAGATGCAGTTGTTGGTGTCCGGTTTCAAACATCAATGATATTATCTGGAACCGCAGAATTATTGGTATATGGGACTGCTGTGAAATTCAAAAAATAAGACGTGAATTATAAAAACTTATATTATGTCGCTTTAATTTTTTTTGCTTTTTCATGTGAAGATTCTAAACCTAGTATTTCAAGCCTAGAAGAATCACAAGAAAAATGGAATTCGCACAATTTAAAATCCTACCGAATGAACTTGAATATCGTTTGTAATTGTATGCCAACTCCAGATATAGATATTCGCGTTGAAGATGGAAAAATATCTCTTATCAATGCTAATGGAAGTTCGTATGCAAATCCAGATATAGATAGTACATTTTGGCATGCAAAAACAGTGGATGGGCTATTTAGTTTCATAGATGAAAAATTATCGGAAAATCCCTTTCAAAAAACATTAAAATTCAATTCTAAATATGGTTATCCAGAGGAAATATTCTTTGACATTGATGAAATGATTGCTGATGAAGAAATAGGATATTTTATTCATTCTTTCAGTGTAATTAATGACGGCTGTATTGATACTTCTAAGATTTCAAATAATCCATGTGTTGAAGTTTATGATCCAGTATGTGGCTGTGATGGTGCAACATATTCAAATAGTTGTAAAGCATTGGTTTCTGGTGTGGATTCATACGTTCTAGGTGTTTGTAGTAAATAAAACTTAATCAAAAAATATGCGGGGAAATAACATTACATGAAAATTAAATTCATTCTTATTATAGTTTTAGCATCAATAATCATGTCCTGTCAAGATGAAGATACCACGTCCAATGAAAATGACAAAGTCACTGGAGACAAATCTGGAGATTTTACATCAGTAAGTGGATTTTATACAGACACGCTTACACACGAAGAGGAAATTCGGACGTACTTGACATATATTCCTGAAATTTATATCTCATCAAAACTTCCAGCTCCTATCTTATTCAATTTTCACGGTGGTACTGGATCTGCGAGTGGTCAGGTATACATTGCTGACTTTAGACCAATCGCTGATACAGCTAATTTTATTTTAGTATATCCCCAAGGAACTTTTGGAAGTACATGGAATAGCTCATTGCCCACCAACCCCCTAACCAAGATGTTTGTAGACGATTTTGGGTTTGTAGATGCTATGATAGAAAGAATAAACAATGATTATATCTATGGAGTTGATACATCTCGAGTGTATGCAACTGGTTTTTCAAATGGCGCTGATATTTCTCTGGCGTTAGCTTGCGTGCGGAGCGAAAAAATTGCAGCAGTTGCTTCGGTATCAGGGTTGCTTGATAGGCACACCGCTGAAAATTCAAATCCAAGCGCTGTAGCAATAATGAGCATTCATGGAACCAATGATTATTCCAGGCCATATGAATATGGTTTAAATGGCTATTACTTTGATATCGATGAATTGAATACTTACTGGTCTACTAAAAATAATTTTGGAGGACTGGAAGTTGTAGAAACATATAACGCAGGCAGTCAAACAATTGAATTTAAACGATACGGTCCCATGGTTGAACATTACAAGGTTATTGGCGGAGACCATGTATGGCTAAATATTTCTCGAAATGGTTTATCGACAAATCATATAATATGGAATTTTCTATCGCGATTTGATACTAATGGTTTGAGGTAGTTTTATAATAAAACCCTCCTAAAGGAGGGTTTTATTTTTTGTACCCCGGAGAGGATTCGAACCTCCGACCTACGGATTAGAAGTCCGTTGCTCTATCCAGCTGAGCTACCGGGGCATATGGCTCCAAAAATTTAGTGCCTAACTTAAGCCTTGCAGATATCATAGAATAAGCAAAAAACGTCTTTTTTTTCTCGTCGATCTCTCGACGATTAATTTCTTGCTTTTTACACACTAAAAAGCGTACAATATGTATATAATTGTAACATTCAGTAAATAATAACCCACTAAAGGAGGTCACATTATGGCTGAAGTTGTAGCAAAAACAGGAGTCCAAAAAGAGTCTGGATATTTATACTATCTTGATAAGAATGGTAACGTATCCCGTTCACAGATGGCTCGTGCTGGTAAAGGTGGCGGAAATGCAGAAAAAGTAGCAGATGCTGGTGTAACACGTGAAGCAGGCTATCTTTACTTCATTGATAAGAATGGTGACGTTGCTCGCTCTCCAATGGCGAGAGGACGCAAGAAATAAATCATTCAAATCCTCGACAAAAAGCCTCCGCTTAACGTGGAGGCTTTTTTGTTTGTATGCGAATTTTATAAAAAATATCATTTTATTAAAAAAAATGTTTTGTATTTCTTTCCATCCTTTGATTGTTAAATTAGAGATGTATTCTTCCCATTAAAAAAAGGAAAGAGATATAAAAACAAAGGTTTATCCCTAGTTCTTAATTAACGTGAAGAAAAGTTTAGTGATAAAAAAATTAACCATTGTTTTCTTGTTGGTAGTTTTAGCGTTTGGTCAAAAATCTGATTTAAATAACGTTAAAGTGTTACCGTTCAAGGAAAAGCGGGAAATGGTTAGTTTCATGAAGACTATCACAAAAGAACTTGGAGTAAAGTGTAGTTTTTGACACATACCAAATGATTACACAAGTGATAAAAAAGCCAATAAAATTGTTGCGCGGGAAATGATTAAAATGACGCAAAACCCCAACAGTGTAATGGCTAATTTAAATTTTAAGGAAGTGTCTTGTTGGGCTCGCCATCGCGGAAATAAAATTCCTGAGCAAAGTCCTTTTAAGATGAGCTAGCACTGTGAAACGTTTATTATTTATTGCTCTATCATCCTTAGTTTTACTATTAATTAGCTGCTCTTCAAATTCCAGGACATTATTTCAGCGCAATAATATTCCAGAACCACAACCTGTGGCTCAGAAAAAAACAGCAACACCAAAGCCTGAAGAGGTTCAAAAAAAATTACCAACTCGAAGAGCCCCAGTCAAAAGACCTAAACCTCTTGTTCAAGATCTACCCGAAGGTTGGACCGTTGATAGGCATCCTGTCGCAAAATGGGGGATGTCTCTTCCAACGGTTATGTCAAATGTTTTAGATTCTGCTCAATCTGTTGAATATTGGGAAGAAGTTATCGATTTACCAACGGGTTACAAAGTTCCATTAAAAAGAGCGAAAGTATATTTTCAGATTATTACTCGCCTAACGATAGAAAGAGTTGAGCTTCACTTTATGAATATTAATAGCATATACAGCTCTACAAATCATGAGCCATCTCACTATATAATGAATTCCTTAGTTCGCGCTGTTGAGTTAAAGCCAACTGGTTTCCCTCAACTTACTTCTGATGATATCATTAAATATAAGTTCTTAATGAATTATGGAACTCCTAAGGAATTTTCTGACGGATTTCATCATTATGAAAATAAAAAAACCATTATGAAGGTCAGAGATCTTGATTCGCGTAATGTTCAAATTCAAATGAACAGCCCCGTGGTAGATAAAAAATTGTTAATCGCAATTGATGATATGTACTCTGTAGAGGGGATTGAATACCAGAAAAAGCTTTTATTAAGATCAATCGATTTTTAATCTCTCCTTAAAATATGAACTTCCGGGTCATTATTTTTATTATCCCGCTTTTGGGATATAGTCAGAATCTGAACGTTTCAGACATAACTCATAAAGGCAATACATTTACAAAAGATTATGTCATTGAAAGAGAAATTCAGCATGCAGTAGGAACTCCATTGGATAGCGCGATTGCGGAGGCAGATAAAAATAGATTAATTAATCTAGGTATATTTGCTGATGTTCAATGGAGAGCTATTCCCCTTGAAGATAGATCGGTTATTTTAGAATACAGAATTATTGAAAATGATGATTTTTTCGGTGGAAGATTTATTGGTTTAGGTGCACCAGTATATGATGAAAAAACTGGCTGGTCCTTTACTGGAGGAGGGTTTTTAAAAAATTTTCGTGGACGAAATGAACAAATAGGATTTGGATTTTCAACAGGAGGATTTAATACCGTTGCATTTGCATATTCAAATCCATGGATTTCAGGAGACCATATATCATTTGGATCTGATATAGTAAAAAATAAGTACGATCATCCATTCTTAAATTACAATATTGAAATTAAAAGTTTCGAAATTAACGTTGGGAGGTATTTTGGATATCAAAGAAAAACCTCCATAGGGTTTGAATTAGAAGAGTTTCATTTCATTACTGATACTGCATTTTCAAAATACCAGTATATTGCCCCTCAAGGATCTTTTGCTTATGATACCCGCGATTTATACGATAACCCAAGAAAAGGTGTTCTGCTTAGAGAAATGTTTTTTAGTCGATTTGATATTAATGGTGAAATTGAAAGAAACATTACTTGGATTCAATCGCTAAGTATATATAAGCAATTAAATAATTTTAAAACGGACAAACCATTAATATTAGCATGGGGCGCTACATCGCAAATGAATATTGGAATTAAAGATCAACGATTCCTTTCTGCGATGGGTAGCGGCAACACAGTAAGAGGTTTTTCCTATCCAAATCGACTCGTATTTAGTGACACTAACCAGAAATATCGATTCGGATTTAACAATTTTTATACCTCTATTGAGATTAGAAAAATTTTTATCCCAAGAAAGGTTATTGCAGATCGTTATGAGTTTGGATTAACAGTTGCGTCTTTTATCGATTATGGTGCTACTACATCCGATCATTTTACAAAATTATTAAAAACTGAAGGGATCGGAAGCACAGGTTTTTCTCTTCAATTCCAGGGGCCATGGCCCAGCATCATTCGCATAGATTATGGTTGGGGTTTCTATAGGAATAAGTTAGCGCAAAGTGCCATACATCTTGAGATAGGACATAAAATATAAATATGATAAAAAATAAATTTAGAAATATTGCAATTATCGCGCACGTTGACCATGGAAAAACTACTCTTGTTGATGGAATGTTGAAACAGAGTGGAACCTTTAAAGAGCATCAGTCGGTTGAGGATAGAGTCATGGATTCAATGGACCTTGAAAAAGAGAGAGGCATAACAATTACGGCAAAGAATACCGCAATTTATTATAATGACATTAAGATAAATATCCTTGATACACCTGGTCATGCTGATTTTGGAGGTGAAGTTGAAAGAAGTTTGAATTTAGTGGATGGAGCGTTGCTTTTAGTTGATTCTAGTGAAGGTCCTCTCCCTCAAACTAGATTTGTTTTAAGAAAAGCAATGGAAAAATCCTTACCTATTATTGTTATCATTAATAAAATCGATAGACCTGATGCGCGTATAGATGAGGTGATAAATGAGGTTTACGATTTATTTATTGATCTTGATGCTTCCGATGACCAGATTGAATTTCCTATTTTATTTACTGATGCGAAGTCAGGAATTGCGCATTTAGAATTAGGAGATGTTTCAAAAAATCTAACTCCACTTTTTGAAACAATCATTTCAAAGATTGAGGGTCCGAATGTTTCAGATGAAGGTGTTTCGCAGTTTTTAGTTACAAGCTTAGATTATGATTCCTATGTAGGGCAAATTGCTGTTGGACGTTTAAATAATGGCATACTTTCTCTAAATTCAAATTATGCACTTTGCAAAAAAGATGAGGTAAACTCAAATCAAAAATTTTCAGCTCTTTATACTTTCAGAGGTTTACATAAGGTACCTGTTGATAAGGTGGAGTCAGGAGATATTATAGCTTTTTCTGGTATCGAAAACATTAGTATTGGAGATACTGTATCAGATAACGATAATCCTGAGCCGTTACCTAGGATTGAGGTAGATGAACCTACAGTTTCAATGTTATTTTACGTAAATGACAGTCCCTTTGCTGGGCAAGATGGAAAATATTTAACCTCAAGGCATATATCTGAAAGATTGAACAAAGAAACCTTAAGCAATGTATCACTTCAAGTAATCCCAACTAAAAGACCTGATGTTTTTGAAGTACGGGGTAGAGGGGAATTGCAAATGGCTGTTCTCATAGAGACAATGCGTAGAGAGGGATATGAATTCATGGTATCGAAACCAAAAGTAATTACAAAAGAGGAAGATGGTAAGATATTAGAGCCAATGGAAAGAGTCTATTTAGATATCCCAGAGGACAAGGTAGGTGTAATCACTGAAAAGCTCTCAACTAGAAAAGGTAAAATGTCAAATCTTCAGAACCATGGCAGTGGTAGAGTTAATTTAGAATTTCTTATACCTTCAAGAGGTTTAATTGGTTTTAGGTCTCAATTTATGACTGATACGCAAGGAGCAGGGATCATGAACACCTTAGTTGAGGGATTTCAGCCATGGTTTGGATTAATTCCGCAACGCATTACAGGTGCATTAGTAGCCGATCGCTTTGGAAAAGTAACCACATATGCATGCGTTGGGATGTCTGACCGAGGTGAGCTTTTCACTTCTGTTGGTACAGATGTTTACGATGGGATGGTCATTGGAGAGAGAAATAGAGAAGGTGATTTAAATGTGAATATTTGTCGTGAAAAAAAGTTAACGAATATGAGAGCTGCAGGGTCCGATAATACAGTTACCATTAGACCGCCACGACGTCTATCATTAGATCAATTTATAGAGTTTATAGCAGAGGATGAGCTAGTTGAGGTTACTCCAAACAACATCAGACTCAGAAAAATGGAGCTTGATCAAAACAAAAGAATCACCATGAAGAGAAAAGAAAAATACTCTTCAGAATAAATTAATGATATAATTTATTATTCTTTATAAATTTGTTATTATGAAATATTTAAAATTTTTCATTTCTCCAGCTACAATAATTGTTGCCCTTCTTTTTATATCAAATGGCACACATTATCCTACAGTTTTTCTGATTGGATTCTCTCTTTTTATTATACTTGGCGACTTATTTGTTCCCCAAAACAATTCTGAAGAAATTTTTAAATACCCGTTTTTATTAAATTTACCTATTTATATAAATCTTCCTCTATTATTCATATTTATATTTCTGTCTATTTTTTCTTTGACAAAAGAAACATCTTCACTATTAAGTCTAATTTTAAATGACTCTTACTATTTCAATCTCATAACAATCAGAAACTCTTTCAGTTTTATTGATAAGGTTTCACTTGTTTTTCTTTCCGGTTTATTCATAGGTATTATGGGAACTGTAACCGGACATGAGCTTGTCCATCGAACAAAAAGCAGACTGGATATGTTTTTTGGCAATTGGCTGCTTGCGTTTTCTTGGGATTGCACATTTGCTGTTGAACACGTCTATGGCCATCATAAAAATGTGGCAACGTCAATTGATCCAGCAACTGGAAAAAGAGGTGAGAACATTTATAGATTTATTCTTCGTGCTATGTTCAGAGAGCACAGAGACGCTTGGGTAATTGAGATAAATCGTTTGAGGCTGGCAAAGAAATTACCTTTTAGTTATAATAATAGAATGTTAATAGGATATACCAGAAGCTTGTTTTTGACATTTTTTGCATTTCTTATTGGGGGTACTTCAGGGGCAGTAAGTTTTCTTCTAATCGCTTTTATTGCAAAATCTCTTTTAGAGCTTATTAACTTTGCTGAACACTATGGATTAGTGAGAGTTGTAGGTACACCTGTGCAACCTAAACATTCGTGGAATTCTAATGCTACTATTAGCAGTTTGTATTTATTTAATGTCACCAGACATTCATCTCATCATGAGAAATCACACCTCAAATACTGGGAGTTAAAACCCTATTCAAATTCTCCAACAATGCCTCAAGGCTATCTATCTATGATCTATTTAGGTTTATTTGCACCTTATTTATTTCATAGAATTATGGCCAAGAAATTAATTGATTGGGATCAAAGATTTGCTAATGATGAAGAGCGTGAATTAGCAAATAAACAAAATATGAAGAGCGGCATACCTCTATTAGTTGAAAGCACATAGAAAGATAGTTGCTTATAGTATTTCCTAATTAGTACTTAAAGTGCTTTATTTGCTCGCCCTCGTCACCGATTCTTGTCATTGCCTCAATACCCATGTCGATATGCATATCAACATACTTTCTGGTAACCTCCTGATCTTTCTCTTGAGTTTTGATGCCCTCTGGAACCATAGGAGTATCGCTAACAAGTAATAAAGCGCCTCGATTGATTTCATTAGAAAAACCAGTAATAAAAATAGTCGCTGTTTCCATATCAATACCCATTACACGTACTCTGCGGAGGTATTTTTTAAATTTTTCATCATGCTCCCATACTCGTCTATTTGTTGAATAGACTACTCCTGTTCTATATTCAATCTTTTTATCAACAAGAATATCGGAGACATATTTATGCACCTTGAATGAAGGCATCGCAGGGACTTCTTTGGGAAAATAATCATTACTTGTTCCCTCTCCTCTTATGGCAGCAGTTGGAAGAATAAAATGTCCAATATCAGTAGTTTTTTTAAGGCCACCGCATTTTCCTAAAAATAGAACCCCTTTTGGGTTTATGCATGAAAGTAGATCCATAATAGTTGCAGCGTTTGCACTTCCAATTCCAAAGTTTATTATACTTAAACCCTCAGAGTTAATTGCTGAGGTCATAGGACCTCCTAATCCATTTATCTCAACATTGAATCGTGTTGCGAACTTATCAACGTAATTTTGAAAATTTGTGAGAAGAATCCAATCTCCATAGCTATCGGGGTCTGTTCCAGTGTATCTTTTGAGCCAATCAAATGCAATTTCTTTTTTATTTTTCATCACTCTTCTCCTTTATTAAAAATCATAGCTTTTTTGAATTGACTTTCAGAGCCATCTCTTAGTCGTTGAATATTACTTCGGTGCGTAAAAATTATAAACCATGGAACTAAAAGACTAAAAATCATAATTGATAGTGGTGCAGGGCTTGAATCAAGAAAAGGGGGAAGCAAAATAAGCAAAACGGGTAATGAGCATGAAGCAATAATAGATGCTAGAGATACATACCCTGTAAAAATAATCGTAATAATCGCAATGCCTAAGCAAAACGGAAAAACTGACGGGAATAAAGCGATCATCATTCCTCCTAACGTTCCAACACCTTTCCCCCCCTTAAATCCAGCAAAAATGGTATAAGTATGCCCTAAAACTGCTGAAAATCCACAAAGAATTTGAACTACTCCAAAATCTGGTACAGGTTGAATTTCAAAAAAAATTCGCGCTAAGACTGCAGCAGGAAACCATCCTTTAAAAATATCAACAAAAATAACAAAAATCGCAGGTTTCCAGCCCAATACTCTATAGACGTTTGTTCCTCCTGCATTACCACTCCCATGCTCCCTTATATCAATACCTCTAACATATTTTCCTGTTATTATGCTTGTGGGTATAGATCCCGTCGCATAGCTAATAATTATCAATATTAATAAATAAAATTGTTCAATCACAGATTATGTTTCTTAAAAAGTTTGAATTGAAAAAACTTATCCACCGCAACTATATTAAATCCCTAGATGAGGATCAATCTATCCATCTATTTTAGGAAGCTTATCACTAATTGACACTTTGTCATTTATTATTCCACCCGAAACGATGGTTTTTAAACCAGATTCCACTGAAATATCTGGATGGATAGCATCACTTTTAGGCACAATGATAAACACTCCTGATGTTGGATTAGGTGTAGTTGGAACAAATAAGTGATAAAATATATCGCCATGTTCATTTTTTGATTCATTTGTCACAAATGCCATAGTCCAAAGAAATTTTCGTGGATATTCAATTAAAACTACGCGTTGAAAAGATTTTGCTGTTGAACCAGAAAAAGCACCTGTAATTTGCTTAATTGAATTATAAATCGTACTTACAATAGGAACTTTTGCTACAACAATTTCACTCCATCGTAGAACAGTTCTGCCAAGTACATTTGTTACGAATAGACCAATTATAAATATAAATAAAATAGTAAGAATTATTCCTAGCCCAGGAATTTCAATACCTATTGTTTTTAAGAGGGGTCCAGAAAACCGATCCAGGAAATCGAACAAGAGTCTTATAATCCAATAAGTAGCCATAATTGGCATTAGAGCTATAAGCCCTGCAAAAATACGTCTTTTAATGGTTTGCCACATGTTAATACTTATCTAAAAGTTAAATGACACCTTCCATCTTCAGAAGATATTTTTTTATTTTTAATCCGCCACCATATCCACCTAAATCACCATTTTTTCCAATGACCCTATGGCATGGAATAATTATAGGTATTATGTTTTTAGAATTTGCTGTTCCTGTAGCTCTATACGCATTTGGACTACCCACTTTACTGGCTATGTCTTTATATGTACGTACTTCGCCATATGGAATATTCCTTACTACTTTCAATACTTTACTATAAAAGGGGGGCATAGGCATTTCAAGCTTTATATCAAAAGTCCTTCTTTGATTAGTAAAGTATTCTCTGATTTGATTAATTGAGCTAGTTAAGCATTTATCTAGATGATCGTTGGAAATTCTCTTTTTTCTCAATTCAGCATTTTTGAGATATGTTGATATTTTATTTTCAAAAACTATTTGGCAAAGTTTATTGTTTTTAGATATAAATAATAGTTCACCAATAGGGGTATTTATTAAAGCATGTTTATATTCGATTAGTTCACTTCCTTTCAATGCCGCGCAGGTGAGCTTACAAGGTATCCACCGAGAATGATAAACGTTGACCCTAAGATCGCAAGAAATGGCAAAGCTTCATCTAAAAAAACCCAACCTACAAACGTAGCAATTATAGGAGGGTAGAATGCCGTATAGCTTATCTGTGTAACTGGAAGATGATTAAAAAGCCAAATATAAATACCCCACGTTACTACTGTTCCAGGGACGGTAAGAAAAAAAATTGCAAAAATATTTTTAACATCTAATGGAATAGTTGCTTGGTTTTCAAAAATCATAGCAAAGACCAAAAATATCAGACCCGAAATACTCATCCCTACCGCATTTAAATGGTACGGATTTATTTTATTTTTTTGCATTTTTAGTTGAACATTTGGCCAGGCTGCAAGCACGACAGAAAGTAGGATCGCAAGAATACCGATCGAGGTTTGCCCTTGTCCTAGCATGTCTTTATTATAAAAAAGCAGTATGGTTCCCATAAGTCCAATAACCATTCCGGCTGATTTTCTGTTTGTTAGCTTGTCATCTGGTAAATAAAAATGAGCCATAAATGCTACACATAGTGGCAATAGGCCCCAAAGAATAGCGCCCAGGTTCGAAAAAACAAACTTAGTGCCCCAGTAAGTCAGATAATAGCATAATGAAAAATTAAATAGAGTAAACAAAGCGTAAACACGCTTTAGATCTTTTGAAAGCTTAACCTTTTCTCGATTTATGAAATAAACTATCCAAAAAATAACACCAGCAAAAATAAACCGAATAGAAAGTCCTTTGTAAATTGGCATATCTTGAAGGCTTATTTTGAGATACATCCATGTAAATCCCCACAAAATACACATCAATGCATAGAAAAAATATATTTTAGTCTTCATAAAAAAAAGGCCCTGATTAATTCAGAGCCATAAGAAAGCTAAAATTTTGATAGAAAGAGCTAGTTGATTGATTTTTCATGTAGATAAATAACCAAAGTACTTGCAATGTAAATTGATGAATATGTACCAACAATAACACCTACAATCATAGCAAAAGCAAAATTGTGTATTACTTCCCCACCGAAAACCCATAGAATGAAAACGACAACAAATGTTGTAAGTGAAGTTATCACTGTTCTTGAAAGCGATTCATTGATACTGTTATTTACAATCACCGAATATGCTTGATTTCTAGAAGATTTCAAGTTTTCACGAATTCTATCAAAAATTACGATAGTATCATTCAAGGAATATCCAACAATCGTTAAAAATGCAGCAATTATTGGTAGACTAATTTCGTATGATAATAATGAAAACATTCCAAGAGTAATGAGAATATCGTGGGTCAGAGCAGCAATTGCTCCTAAAGCAAATTTAAATTCAAAGCGAACAGAAATATACAGTAAAATAAGAGCCAAAGCTGAAAATATTGCCATAACAGCTTTACCGCTAAGCTCAGAGCCTATTTTAGGACTAATTTTACCTTTACTTAGAACAAATTTAGTCATGTTCTCAGGGACTTGATTTGGAAAAGATT
>CETL01002798.1_pt1 | contig 14874 bp, 16 predicted proteins | sample 356371 | NCBI WGS metagenome assembly CETL01 (sample SAMEA2622518, study PRJEB7988) | marine metagenome | biome: marine biome (ENVO:00000447); feature: surface water layer (ENVO:00002042); material: "saline water (ENVO:00002010), including plankton (ENVO:xxxxxxxx)" | depth 5 m | reverse complement strand
ATATCGAATATAAGTACACTTTTAATTATCCACCTATTTTTGAGCAACTGTTAGGTTTTTTATGTGAGTTTGGATATCAAACAAATTACTACTTCTTTTTACTTCCTGCTTTTTTTCTATTTTTATTAATTTTAAAAAAAGAAAATAAAAATATTTCGCTCAATTTTTTATATATATTTGGAGCTTTTCTAGCTCTTAGGTGGGTTCTCAAGACTGGTAACTTTGTCATGTTAGAATTAATATTTCTAATTTTGTTTATTTGGTATTACAAAAAGAAAAGTCATTTATCTTATGTATTTTTAATACTTTTTGGGATTCAAAGAATTTGGTTTTTACTATTATTACCAATTCTTTTTATTTTGGACAATAGGGACATTTTTGAAAAAGTAAAAACAATAACAATTACTACATTAATTGTGGTGTCTGTAAATATTAATTATTTAAATGAATTCATAGCAAGGTTTTTTGAATCGAGTTCACAATACAGCATTTTAAGAGAATTACCTGGACACAATACCCCTTCAATATATTTAGGTCTATTAAAGATTCTAAATATTGACTCAAATTTATTTTTACTTTTTATATATGTCTTACTTGTGAACTTTATTTTGTTTTTAATTTTAAGAAAATACCAAATGTCTTCGGATATAAAACTCATGACAATTTTCATTTTTCTTTTGATTACTAATCCATATCTAAAGCCATATCATTTCATTTTTATAATTCCTTTTTTATTATTGGTTAATGATATTTTTCTGAAAGACAAGAAAAATATCATTATTGCAATTATTATTCCAAATTTATTTTGGATTATATTCTCTAACTTATCTTCTGGTACCACTTCTGGATTTTTTCAACTGTTGTTCATAATTGCATTTATCATTAACCTTATATCATTAGACAAGGAAACTAATAGCATTGATTGATTTAAGATCTGACACTGTAACTAAGCCTGACAAAAATATTATAAGAGAAGCTTTGCAAGCCGATCTTGGAGATGATGAGTATGGTGAAGACCCCACCGTAAATGATCTTCAAGAAAAATGTGCAGAACTTTTGGGATTTGAGAGCGGTCTTTTTGTATCATCTGGACTAATGGGAAATCAAATCTCACTCCTAATTCACAATTCTCCTGGTACAGAAGTTATTACAACATCAGATTCCCATATAAAAAATTATGAACACGGAGCAGCTTCATTTCTTTCTAGAGTTCAATTTAGAGAAATTGATCATATAAATGGGGCATTAAATTTGGATACAATAAAAAGTGTCTATGAAAAATCCAAAATCTATAAACCTCTAATTATGACTATTGCGCAAGAAAATACTCACCTAGCATCTGGAGGGTCTATAATTTCATATAGTCATTTGGCTAAAGTTCATAATTTTGCAAAAGAAGTAGGTTTAAACAATCACATAGATGGTGCAAGAGTATGGCATGCAATTCTCGAAGAGAAATCCTCAACAAATTATGGGAATATTTGTGACAGTTTAACTTTTTGTTTTTCAAAAGCTTTGGGTGCACCAATAGGCTCAATGCTTCTTGGTAGTAAAGAATTTATTACTGAAGCAAGAGAGTATAGAAAAATACTTGGAGGTGGAATGAGACAAGTTGGAGTGATTGCATCAATGGCAAGTAAATCACTTGATTTGCGAGAAAGAATTTTAGATGATCATCAAAAAGCAAAAGATGTTTTTAACTTCATAAATAAAAAACACAAATTGGATAAAAATTTTAAAGCAGATTATAAAAACACAAATATGATATTTCTTAGATTCTCAGACGGTATTAATTCACAGAATTTTATAAAAGAGCTTGAGAAACAAGATATATTATCAGGATTAATAAATGATAAAACAGTTAGATTAGTTTTCCATAAAGATGTTTCAACTAATGATCTAGCACGTGTAAAAAAGGCAATCTATTCCTCTTCGTAAGTTTGATTCCATTCAGTAATTGATTTTTCTGAGAGATTAACTAAAATCATCGTACCTAATATCGATGAGAAATTTACCACAATTATATATAGAGCTATGTCATTGAAGCATTCGACATTTGAATCAGCTAAGCAGAACGCATTACCCAAAAGATAGCCAATATAAGTGGAAAATAAAATAACTGTAGCAAAAATTAAAAAACGTGTCTTGTTGCTAAATCTCATATTTATATTAACTTTAGCTTATTATGAATTTTCCTAGTCCTTGGATAACGATTTTAACTTTTGTTGCCATATTTTTTTCAGGCTTTTTTTCTTTTATGTTCAGTAAAAAGACAGTTGAATTATATTTATCAAAAGTGCAAACAAAATTTTTAAAATCTTTGGAGCCACTTATTGGAACTATTGGATTTGTTTCTTCTTTTGGGTTAAGTTTATTAATTTTATATTATTTTATTATTATTGTAAGTTAAACATATTAACTACGACAAAGTGCGTACTATATTTTTTTCAATATATTGAATCTCACAATTTTTAGGCCTATGCATTGAATAATTTTTGTCCTTTGTAAAAAAATAAGTAAATGCTCTTATGGTGTCTTGATGTGAAACTAACAATGTATTCAAATTATTTGTATATTCTATTTCTACTCGCTTGTATACACTTTCTAACGTTTCATCAACAGGATTAAGTCTTAAAGGTGATTTCCCTTTAGAGTATTCTTTTGAAATTTTGATTTCTTCAAACGTTTTTCCAATCCAATTTCCAATTCCTCGCCATTCCGTCAAGTTATTAGATATGTAAATAGGAATTCCAAGAATTTTGGAAATTATTGATGATGTTTGGCGTGCTCTTAGAAGGGGGGATGAAATAATCTTTTCAATTTTCCAATTACTTTCTTTTAATAATTTTCCTGCTGCAATACTTTGTTGTTCGCCCTGATTGCTAATTTTAAATCCTGGTAAATTACCATACTGTATATTTTTTTCATTTAAGACCTCTGCGTGTCTTAAAAATAAGTTTGTCATAAATTTAGCGTAGTGTGGTAAATGATTAATATCTTTATATGGGATTAAACAAAAAAGAACAAGAAATTTTGAATCAAATTGAGCAAGAACTTTTAAAGGAAGATCCTAAACTCGCAAATACGGTTAAAAAATCTACTCTTTCCAAATACACAAGATCAAGAGCTGTATTTTCATTTTTTATTTTTTGCATCGGTTTATTAACTATGTTTAGTACCTATATTATCCAACCTACCATAGCTTTGGTGGGTTTTGTTGCCATGGCATTGTCTGCTTACATTTTTGTATCCAACACTAAAGCTCTCTTAAATGCAGAAAATATTACTGAATGGTCTTTCAAACAGGTTTATAAAATTTTAAGAAACAAAGATACCTCTAGACAAAATTAAATCTTTTAATTAGATTAAATATACATCAATTTTTATGGGAGTAAGGTTTTGAAAAAGGATGCATTTACATCGAAGCAAGCATGCTATTTATCTGGTTGTACTTCCCATCAGTTGAGATATTGGGATAAAGTTAATCTTGTAAATCCTTCAATACAATCCTCAAATGGAAAACCAGGTGTTCCAAAGTTGTATTCTTTTAGAGATATAGTTGCATTAAGAGTAATTAAAACCTTACTTGATAACGGTATGAGTATTCAAAGAGTAAGGAGAGCTTGGAAATATCTATCAAAAAATGGTGATCTGACACAACATTTATCAAAAGTGAAATTATTTTCTGATGGGAAAACAATTTATTCTGTAGGAGATGAGGAAGTACTCGATGCTCTTAAGAATGGACAACTAACATTTTTTGAAACAATTGATACCATTACAAAAGAGGTCGAAGAGGATGTATCAAAATTTGAATTGGATAAAGAAAGATTTTTAATTTTGCTGACTAAAGTAGAAGATGATGTACTTAGTCAACAACTGCAAGCATAAAATTTTTACTTCTTATTAACTTATGGAAAAATATCGTAGCCACCGAACTCTTATACTTAATTCTACTTACCAGCCACTTTCTGTTGTTACATATAAGAGAGCAATATCTTTATTGATTAATAAAAAAATAAATTCAATAAATGATTCTGAAATAATATTTAAATCAGAAAATATAAAAATTGCTTTGCCTAATGTAGCATTATTGAAATACTTTGTAAATGCACCTTATTCAAGAAGGGTAGCGTTGAATAAGGAAAATATCTTTATAAGAGACTTTTATACCTGTCAATATTGTGGAGCTCAAGCAGAATCTGTAGATCACATTATTCCGAAGTCAAAAGGAGGGGAGCATATTTGGGATAATGTTGTTGCTTGCTGTAAAAAATGTAATCTAATTAAAGCTGATAAAGATCTAACAGATACAAGGCTAAAATTAAAAAGAAATCCCCAACAACCTGTTGGAGCTTTTTGGATAAAAACAATTGTTGGATCAAATCCAGATCCATCATGGGAAGAATATTTAATCTCAGCTTAAAATTTTTTTATCAAAAAGTGTTGCATTGTGGCATAAAGTGTCATATAATGACACAAAGTGGTTCAAGGCACGAAAGGCGGATAAAGTGTTCCTTGGTGAGTTTCAACATACAATGGACTCTAAAGGTAGGGTTGTAATACCTTCCAAGTTTAGAGAAGAGCTTCAACAGGGCTGTGTAATCGCCAAGGGACAAGATAACTGCTTACAAATTTTAACTAAATCAAACTGGGAAGAAGAGGCAGTCAAAATGGCTTCGCTTCCATCTACAGATAAGACATCAAGGCAATTGAGAAGAGCTTTATTTAGCGGCGCTATTGATGTAAAAATAGATTCAGCAGGAAGAGTACAAATACCTGAAAACTTAAGACTTTATAGTGGAATTGATATCAACGAAGAAGTGACCGTAACTGGATCGGGTCCTGTTGTGGAAGTATGGTCAACTCGAAGTTGGAAAAAAATTCAAAATGAAGCTGATCAAGCCTTTGCCAATATAAACGAAGTGAAAGGATAAGTTCATAGCCAGCTCTCTAGACAACTAAATTGGAACACCCTTACTCCGCCCAACTTTCCAATTGGTGCCAGTGCTAGAGAGCTGGGTATGAATAACAACAGGGCAGAGTACTTAAAGCATGATGGTGTAATGATTTCCGAAGTCAATGCTCTACTATCTAACACACCCACAGGATTATTTATAGATGCTACTTATGGTTATGGTTCCCATTTTAAATATTTAAAACAAAATAATAATCATTTAGATTTTGTTGGAATAGATAGAGATATTGAAGCAGTACAAAATTCTTCCGATGAAGTATTTAATATAAATTTTTCACAAATTACTGATATATTATCAATTAAAAATATTTTAAATATATCTGGAGTCTTTTATGACTTTGGTATTTCATCACATCAGATTGATAATCCAGATAGAGGATTCTCATATATTAAATCTGGACCGTTAGATATGAGAATGAATCGAGATGACAAAATTACTGCAAGCGAAGTATTAAATAAATTTGAAGAAGAAGACATCGCAAATATTTTGTATAAATATTCCGGTGAAAAAAATTCTCGTAAAATTGCAAAAGCAATTTTTAGATCAAGACCTTTAAAATCCACTGAAGATTTTACTAGAGTTTTAAAAAGCGTTTTAGGAAAGCAGAATCCAAAATATATAAATCAAACAATTAAAAGATGCTTTCAGGCAATAAGAATTTATATAAATAATGAATTAGAGGAAATATCTTCCTCTATAAATAAGATTAAAAAATTTATAAAACCAAAAGGTATAATTGTCTGTTTGACGTACCACTCACTTGAAGACAAAATTGTTAAAGATATTTTTAATAAACTTACTGTTAAGTGTGTTTGCGATCCAAGAATTCCGATTTGCAAGTGTGAAATTACACAGGAGTTCAAATATGGAAAAAGTAGAAAGTTATTTCCATCAAAAGGTGAAATCAATAAAAATTCAAGATCATTGTCAGCTACTTTGAGATACGTAGTGAAAACATGAAATTTAAAAATATTATGTTTTCAATGATCAGTGTTTTTATTTTATCTATGTTATCAAATTTATATTTCAACATGAAAATTAACGTACTGTCTAGCGATTTAGAACAAATTAGGAATGAAATTTTACAACTAGAAATAGAGAAGTCTAAAGTTTATTTAAAACACACCGAAGAATTTTCAATTGGAAATATTGAAAAACTCTCTAAGAAAATTAATTTTAAGAGATTAGATACTCACAATAAAAATTTTGATTTAGTAAGACCGTATAAATTAATTGAAGATTCAGATCCTATAATTGTCATGGGTTTTGGAAAATGATTAATTATCAGAGATTAAAAAATTATTTTTTAATCTCTGTCTTATTATTTACAGTTTTTGGTTCATCGTATGTTTTTATGTCGACAGTGTATGAACTTCAATTTACAAATTCTGATTATTTTAAAAATCAAGCATTATCTTATCGAGTAAAAACTGACAAAATAAAGGCATCTAGAGGGAATATTTATGACAAAAATCTTTTGGTATTAACTTCAAGCACCAGATCTTATAACATAGGAATTTTTCCACAAAAAATTGAAAATTTAAATGAAGTAGTAAATTTACTATCCGCAATATTATTTTTAGACATTGATGAATTACATAAAATAATTAAATCAACGTCGAACTTTTTCTATCTTGATAGAAATATAGATTATGAAAAAGGAGAAGAAATAAAAAGCTGGAATCTTAAAGGAGTTGTTTTGGAGCCCTCATTTAATAGAGTTATACATGCTAATTCAGTTTCAAAAATTATAGGAAAAGTTGATCCCGATGAGAATGGAATTGAAGGGTTAGAACTTTATTTCGACTCATCTCTAAAAGGAACAGATGGTGAAGTTCGATACGAAGCATCACCAAATGGAAAGCTAATTCCTCAGGCACCCATTGAAACAATTCAACCAACTCACGGAAAAGATTTAATCTTAACACTCGATTCCGAACTACAATTTATTAGCGAAAACCTGTGCTCCGAGGCATTAGAAAAAACAGAAGCGTTAAATTGCTCAATTGTTTTTGCTTACGCTAACACAGGCGAAATACTAATTGCTGCTGAAAAAAGTGGATATCTCAAAGATAGTTTAAACATAGACCTATTGAGTATTAGAGCTCAGTACGAGCCCGGCTCCTCACTAAAAATTTTTTCTATAGGTGCTGGTATCGAGAAAGGATTATTTGATGAAAATACAAAATATTTTGTAGAGGATACTATTGAAATCATCGAGGGTTCCTGCGAAAAAAATTACGACGGTCTCAAAGGCTGTTATAGAGATTTTTTAAAACATGAACCATATGAAATATCTATTAAAGAAATAATAGAGCGCTCATCAAACGTTGGTACAATTCTTGCTACTAAAGATTTAGATATAAATTATCTAGAAAACTATCTCCACAAATTCGGTTTTGGTGAAAGAACAGGAGTGGAACTGACTGGCGAGAATAAAGGCAATTTTACCAAATATAATATCTGTACAACCTGTTTAAGTTCACTATCTATTGGTTACTCAGTAAATGTAACTCAACTTCAAATGGTAAAAGCATATAGTATTATTGCAAATGGTGGTAAAAACATAAATTTGTCATTAATTAAAAAACCTATTGAAAATTCAAATGTTCAACAAGTTGTCAGTCCAGAAATGTCTGAAATATTAAGAAATCTGTTAATTAATGTTGTAGAGGGTGCCAACGGCACAGCTAAGTCATTGAAACTTGATAATTATATTATTGGCGGAAAGACTGGGACTAGCAGAACTCATATTGAGGGAGATGGTTATTCAGATTTTCGATACACTACTTCTTTTACTGGATTTATTGAAACATCAGAAGGACCTGTTGTTGGATCAATCATTTTGTGGGGAGCTTCTGTTAACCCTGCATCTGAGTATGTCACAGGAGGTTCAACTGCTGCTCCAATATTTAAAACAATTGTTAGCAACCTAGTTCCAGGAGAGTAATGGAAAAAATTTATAATTTTGAACAATATTTAGGATTAAATTTAGATTTTTCGTTAATTGTCAATTCAACACTTGACCTAAAATCTGGTTCAATTTTATGCATTGATAATGAAGATATTGATAAGTTAGATTATTTAATAGATCAAGCATTGAAAAAAGATATAGATAAAATTTTAACTAGTTCAAAATCTAGAATTTCCAAAGACAAAGTATATAGGTTTGAAGATTATGAAAAAGTATTTGATAATATATTGTACAATATAAATCCTACTTACAAAGATAAAACATATTTTGGCATTACTGGAACAAATGGAAAGACAACTACAGGTTATTTATTAAACTCTCTTCTTGGAGATTCATCAATTTTTGTTGGAACTATTGACGAGGATAATCTTTTTGAATTCACGAATGAAAGACATTTAACAACGCCAAAATTATTTAATCTTGTAAAAATGTTGTCCTTAGTTAATAACAATATAAGCAATGTAGTTCTTGAGGTATCTTCTCACGCATTAAGTCAAAAAAGATTGAATGGTTTATATTTTAAAATGTCAGGATTTACAAATTTAAGTCAAGATCATTTAGATTATCACAATTCAATGGATGAGTATTTTGGAGAAAAAACAAAGCTATTTAATAAAAACACCTCAGAAGAATTTGCATATATAGTTTCAGAATATGGCGAAAAATTGAATGAAATTTATGATTCTAAAGGCATATCTATTGGAAACAAAAAGCATAACAAAGTTCAACTCAATGCATACAGCCATGATTCAATTGATTTTGATATTGATGGAATAAATATAAAATCAAAACTTGATATATCAGGACCAGAAATTATTTATAATTTTCTTTTGGCTTTTAGTATGGCTTATTATTCAAAAGTCAAGGATATTAATGAACTTAAAAAGCAAATACCACTTCTCAAAAATCCAAAAGGGAGATATGAAGTTATCAATTATAAAAATGGTGATATCATAGTTGACTATTCCCATACTCCCGAGGCAATAGAAAAAGTAATTAAATACACAAAAGAAAGATATAAAAAAGATATTATTGTAGTTTTTGGAGCTGGTGGTAATCGTGATTCTTCAAAAAGAAAGTTTATGGGTGAAGCCGTGCAAGATGCTGAAAAGATAATAATTACAAATGACAACCCAAGAAAAGAAAACCAAATTGATATATCAAAACAAATTCTTGAAGGAATTGACCTTAAAAAAAATGTAGAAGTTGTTTTAGATAGAAGAGAGGCTATTAGGAAAGGTATAAACCTCCTAGATGGTAATAACACACTACTAGTATTAGGAAGAGGACATGAAAAATTTCAAGAAATTGGAGAAAAATTATTTCAATTTGATGATATTGAAGTTGTTAGGGAAGAGATAGGCATCAAATGATTGGAATAATTGTATCAGGAGGATTGAGTTTTTTATTTGTACTTATATCGACATTTTTAGGTGTAAATTATTTCAAGAGTAGAAACATAGGGCAAAATATACAAGAAGAAGTTGTTCACCACGAACATAAAAAGGGCACACCTACAATGGGTGGAATTTTCATAATTATTGGTACCTCTTTTGGATTCTTTGCATCACACATAAACTTTTGGACAATAGGTAGAGGTTTCGAGGTAGTTTTAAGAAGAGTTAATGATGATGTTTTAGCCCTATTGGTTATTGCGATAGCGATGGCTTTGGTTGGCTCGGTTGATGATTATTTAAAAGTAAAAGGCAACAGAAATTTAGGTCTTACAGTTAAACAAAAATTTGGTCTACAATTTTTAGCAGGCTTATTAGCAGCTGTATATATCTACAATTTGGGTTATTCAACTCAACTATACATATTTAGTGGTTTTGGTTCCGATATTGGTTTTTTCAAATGGATATTAATAGTTCTTGTGTTTGTAGGCATAACAAATGCAGTTAATCTTACTGACGGTTTAGATGGTCTAGTAGCTGGAAGTAGCTCAGTCAGTTTTGCTGGTATTTTAGTTATTTCATTCTGGATATATAGGCATCCAGAATATTACTCAAAATTTGTTGGAGACTCATTTCTAACAGTGGATATTTCACTTCTGATTTCATCATTGTCAGGTGCGTGTTTAGGATTTTTATGGTGGAATACAAATCCAGCAAAAATAATTATGGGTGATGTAGGATCTCATTTTATTGGTTCAATGTTTCCGCTAATACTAATTTCACTTGGCGCTGAAGGATTACTTTTATTTTTTTGTTTTTTATTTTTAATAGAAGCGGGATCAGTAATTATTCAAGTCGTATCTTTTAGATATAGAAAAAAAAGAATTTTTAAAATGGCACCACTACATCATCATTTTGAAATGAAAAACTGGGCTGAAACAACAATAATTGTAAGATTTTGGATTATTAATGGAATTTTTGTTGTGTTGGGTCTGGGACTCTTTTATGCTGATTGGGTTTTGTTTGGAAATTAAGTGAAAAAATTAATATTTGGATATGGTCAGACTGGTAAAGCGGTAGAGCAATTTTTTATCAAAAACAAAATTGATTTTGAAATATACGATGATAGTTTTCCTGAATTAGGTAGAGATATTAGTAATCATCTTTTAGAATTTGATGAAGTTATAATCTCACCCGGAGTTCCGCCGGATAATTTAGTTTTATCAAAAATTATGTCACAAAAGATAAAAATTTCTACCGATTTAGATCTCTTTAAACAACATAGAAAAAAAAGTACAAAAGTAATTGGAGTAACTGGAACAAACGGCAAAACATCATTTGTAAATTTAGTTACAAAATTTTTGAACAAAAATGGGTATAAAGCAATATCATCTGGCAATATTGGAAGCTCACCATTAAATTCAATAAATAAGAATTTTGACTATCTCATATTAGAACTATCAAGTTATCAACTATATTATTCAAGAAATTTAGCACTTGATTATGGAATATTATTGAATATTGCAAGTGATCATCTAGATTGGCATGGTAATTTTCAAAATTATTTAGAAGCTAAGTCCAAGATTATTAAATTTACTAAAACGGAGAATCTTCTTGTATATAGTGAACTAATTCGAGAGTTAATGGATAAGGAACATAAAGAAATTGTAGATCCTGTTTACTCATCTACAAAAAATACAGAAATACCTGTCTCAAATGAACTGGTGACGCCTTTTGTAGATTTGGTTTATTTATTAGATTTAAAAATAGAAAATATTGAAAAAGCAATTAATGAATACTTAGTCGATCTGGAACAATTAGAACACAGGTTTGAAAAAATTAAATTCAGTGGGAATACAAAATTTATAAATGATTCAAAAGCTACAAATTTTCATGCCGTCTCCAATGCTATAAATAGATCAAAAAATATAATTCTTATTCTTCATGGGTTAACTAAGAACATTCCAAGTGAAGAATTAAAGCTTAATTCTGATGTTAAGAAAATTATCGTACAGTCTGATATGGAATTAAATTTAAATAAATTCAGTGGAAAAATTATTTACTACAAATCAATCAATGAAATTAAAAACTTAATCAAATCAGAAATGCAAGACGGAGATACCATTCTTTTTTCATGTGGTGGTGCAAGTTTTAACGATTTTAAAAACTACAAAGACAGAGGTAATTTTTTCAAAAAAATTGTAAAAGAGATTGAAAATGAAATTTAAAATTTATCTTGACGAATATCTAATAAAACTCAATGGGATATTCGTTTTACTTTTGATAATTTTTGGAGTATTTTTAGTTTCTTCAGCTACAGCTGTTGAGTCTCAAAGAATTTATTCTGATAGTTTTTATATGATTGCAAATCATGGACTTGGAATATTAATTGGAATAGTGATGTTTTTTTTAATAAAAAGATTTAATTATATGTATTTATTTAAATTTCTAAATCCACTCGTACTAATAATGCTTGGTGCTTTATTCATCCTTCCTACTATGGGAGTAAATCTTTTTGGTAGTACACGTTGGTTAGATATAGGTACCGTAAGAATTCAACCCAGTGAATTAGCAAAACCCATAATTCTTCTTTGGGTAGCAAGACATTTATCAAACAATAAAATAGAGGAACATGACCTGAAAACTATGTGGCGAGCCGGTTTTATCCCAGGTTTAGCATTAATTCTAATTTTTCTTCAGCCTGATTTTGGAACTACAGCAACTATTGCTTTCATAGTTTTAATACAATTTTTATTTTCAAAGACAAAATTAATTTACCCATTACTACTTTCAATATTGGGTTGGTTCATTGGAAGATATCTTTTAGAATCAGAGTTTTATAGAGCTGAGAGGATAAGAGTATGGAGCGAAGGGATATGCAATCAGGGTCAAGAGCTACTTGGTGCGTGTTTTCAAGTTCATCAAAGTAGAATTGCAATCAGTTCTGGTGGCATGTTTGGATTAGGTCCAGGTACTTCAAGAGCAAGGTGGGGTTCGTTACCAAGTGCTTATTCGGACTTTATATCTGCAATAATTGGTGAAGAATACGGTTTCATTGGTTATTTAATATTTATATTTATTCTTTCCATATGCATTATTAGCTTTTTCTTGATTGCTGTAAGAGAAAAAAATGAATTTAAAAAAATATTTATTTCTGGATTAGGATCTTGGATACTTTTTCAATCGCTTCTAAATTTAGGTGCTTCTGTATACTTATTACCAATAACAGGAATTGTATTGCCATTTGTATCATACGGAGGGACGGCTATGGTTTCTATTTTTGTAGCACTTGGGATAATGCATTGTAGGGTTGATGAGTAAAGGTGTTTTTTTATTTGTGGGAACTGGTGGACACGTTTTACCAGCTTATAATGTTATAAAATCAATGCTCAATCAAGGTCTTGAAAAAAATAATATTTTAATAGTTACTGATGAAAGAGGTATTGAGTATTTTAAAGATAAAGATATTGAAACTATAGTTTATCCATTTGTTTCTTCAAGAGGAGGTATTGGTGGCTATCTACTTAATATAGGTAAGATATTTACAAGTGTCATTTACTTATACAAAACTTTAAAAAAATATAAACCTACTTTTCTTTTTACAACAGGTGCATATATTGCTCCAATTGCAGCTGCTGTTTCAAAGTTATTAAATGTAAATTTCTACATACAAGAACAAAATATATATGCAGGTTTAGGAAATAAAATTGCAGCACCTTTTGCTGATATTGTGTATACATCTTTTCCTGACACTCAAAATATTCAAAAGAAGAAAATCCAATATTGTGGACCAATTTTAAATTTAGATTTGAATTTCGAAACAACTACAAAAAATTCTAATTTTACAATTGGTTTTCAAGGTGGAAGTCAAGGTTCAGAAGAAATAAATAATCTTGTCTACAAACTTTGTGATGACAATAGATACTTAGATATGGATATCATTCACATTGTAGGTAAAAATAATGAGATAGTTAATACCAGTCGATTAAATTATTTTCCATACAATTATGTTCACAATATGGAATGGTTTTACAATTCAATTGACATACAAGTTTCACGCGCAGGTGGAGGCATATTAGAAGCTGCTTACCTTAATATCTACCAAATATTAATTCCTATTAAACATGGAACTACTTCATCACACCAACGACTTAATGCCGAATACTTAGAAAAACTTAACGCAGCAAAAATAATTAATAATTATGATGATTTGACAAATGAAATTGATTATTTTGTTAAAAATACAAATAAAAAAATAAACAAATTTAAAATTGAAACAGGCAATTCAATAATTAGTGAAAATTTATTAAATGAACTTATTAAATAATTTCAATAAAATTTTCATAATGGGCATTGGTGGGTCAGGAATGAGTTCAATTGCAAAATACCTCAAACAAAAGGGTTATCATGTCGAGGGTTATGATCAGAGAATTTCTTACATTACTAATCTTTTAGAAAATGACGGGGTAAAAACTTACCAAAAACTTGAAGATTATAGTTATGAAAAAGATGTGCTCTATATCATTTCTTCAGCTATTAATCTTGAAAGTACTTTTCTAAAAAATTTTAAAAAAAATAAAAATATAATTTCAAGACCAGATTTTCTCAAAGCATTATCAGAAGAGGTAGACATTATTGGAATTACTGGCACCCATGGAAAAACCTCAACAACAGCTTTGATTTCTCACATATTTCAATTTAACAATAAAAATGTATCATTTATTTATGGAGGCGTCAGTGGATTTGGAAATTTGGGTGGCCATTATGGCGAAAAAAGGCTTCCTTTAATACTTGAAACTGATGAAGCATTTAATACATTTAAAAACATAAGTATAAAAGATTTAATCGTTACAAATATTGATAATGATCATATAGATTTCTATGGAACGTATAAAAATTTAATTGATGCATTTAATTATGTAATTAAAAATGTAAAAGGAGTAAAAGTTTTAAATTATGACGATGAGAATCTTAGATCAATTAATGAAAAAAATATCATTTCTTATTCTACAACAAAAAGCTCAGATTATTACATTCAACCTCCTAATTCATTTGATTATGAGAATAAAACTTATCAAGTATCAACTAAGTTAATTGGAGAGCACTATCTTTCAAATATCATAGCCGCAATTGCAATTTGTAACTTTTATGGTATTTCCATTGAAGATAGTTTAAAAGCTATTAATGAATTTGCCGGAGTCAAAAGAAGAATGGAATTTATAGGTTTTTATAACAACACTAAATTCTATGATGATTATGGACATCATCCAACAGAAATGAAAGCAACCATTAGTGCTTTAAAAAAGACAACTGAAGGAAAATTATATGTAATTTTCCAACCTCATCGCTATACAAGGACGCGAGATAATTTTGAAGCATTTCAGCGCAGTTTAGAAATTGCTGATATACCTATTGTTACAGACATATACTCAGCTGGTGAAGAACCAATCCCGGGAGTTTCAAGCAAAAACTTATCAAACAGTAAAATAAAATATATTAAATCAATTCGTTCAGTGCCAATTTTTAT